>SWBX01003586.1_pt1 | contig 30252 bp, 34 predicted proteins | sample 4693051 | NCBI WGS metagenome assembly SWBX01 (sample SAMN10267272, study PRJNA491770) | bioreactor metagenome | isolation source: DHS bioreactor inoculated with marine | place: Japan: Omine Ridge, Nankai Trough | reverse complement strand
TCATCACTTACCAAACCGGTAGAAAATCTCGGCATCGTGCTACTACCAATGGGGATATTGGCCGTAGCACTGGAACTCTATTATCCAACAACCCATTTCCTGTCACCTGGCTCAGCCTGGGGCCTGAGTGTGCATGTACTAATCTCCTTGTTGGCCTACAGCCTGTTTACCCTAGCCAGCGTACAGGCGATACTGCTTTCAATCCAGGATCATCACCTGCGAAATCGTCACCCAGGCGGCTTTATCCGCGCCCTACCACCACTCCAGACCATGGAGACCCTGCTGTTTGAGATGATCGGTCTTGGCTTCATCCTGCTCACGTTTGCACTTATCAGCGGCTTTGTCTTTCTGGATGACATCTTCGCCCAGCGCATGGTACACAAGACCTTTCTATCCATCACCGCCTGGCTGGTTTTTGGCACATTGCTTTGGGGGCGTTTCAGATTTGGCTGGCGCGGCCAAAAGGCCCTGACCTGGACCCTGGTGGGCTTTGTGGTACTGGCCCTTGCCTACTTCGGAAGTAAATTTGTTATTGAACTACTGCTATCCAGTATGCCCTAGTTGAGGAACATCTGATTACCTATCTCTGTTTTTCTGATAAACGGCAACTGCCTGGCGGCCAGTGGCTAATTTACCCATCAGGCCGGTGAACTCTTTTCGGCCCTTTACGGCAAATTGCATAGTCTCTTTATCCAGATCGACGATCTTCTGAATCTGTGCGGTTAGGGCGGCAGCGTCGGTGATGGAATCTTTGTCCAGGGGAAATGTCTGAGTGAAAAGCTGTTGTCGCTGCTGCTCCAGCTGTTGCACCTGATCCCACTCCCCATCGCGGGCGTTACCCAACATGGAACTGGAGAGATCTATTATCTTGGTTAGGCTGGTGACAACCTGATCCTCAGTCACATCAACCTACACTTGTATCCAATTCTTTCGGTGACACCTGTTTCACCTCACTTGGCATGGCATCCCAAGCGCTTTTGACCTCCTTCAGGAGCGATGCCACCTCTTCCAGAATCGCGGCATCATTATCTTTGTTCGCCACCAGCAGACGCCTTACCATGTAGTCGTAAAGTCCTTCCAGATTAGCTGCAATCTCTCCGCCTGACTCTACATTCAGACTTGCGCTTAGCCCCTGTATGATGGATATGGCCCAGGTGATATTGCGCCCCTTCTCAGCATAATCTTTACGCTCGATCTGCCCTTTAGCAAACGCGATCTTGTCTAACGCCCCCTCCATCAGCATCTGAATCAGCCGGTACGGTGAGGCAAATGATGTCTCTGATCCAACGGCCACCTTTCCATATTGGTTCAATCCGCGTTTAAGCATAGGGCTCATCAATAAATCCTCAATTAATTATTTTCTGTTGCTTGGTAGTAGGTTAGATAAAATTTCCAGCTGTTGATCCAAAAAGGTACTTGTAGCCGACATATTCGACATCAAGATATCCAGCGCTGCATATTGCGCACGGTACCTTGCCTCTATTTGTACCAGACGCAACCCCCATCTTTCCTGTGCGTCCTGGGAACTGTCGATCTGAGCGTTAAGCCCGGTTTCTTCCGCATCTATAAGGCCTTGATCGTCCAGTATATTATCCAGCAAATCACTCAGACGAAAAGCAACTCCCTGATCATCATCGGAAAACAGTTCGGCAACCGATGACAGGTTAGTTGACACCGCATCGTTCAGGACAGCGCTATCAACAGACATGGTTCCATCTTTCTCGAACTCAATTCCAATATCAAACAGATAGGAAAAGTCGCCGGTCAATCCAGAAGGAGCAGTATTGACCACCGAGCGCACCTGATTCTGCAGAGTACGCAAGGTACTGTCTCCAGAAAGTTGCCCGGTGCCTAGTTCAGATATAGTGGACTGAAGGCTGTTATAGGCGTCCGCCAATCCCTGGATTGCATTGGTCACCGCACCACTGTTATGGGCTACATTTAGTTTCACGGCAGAGGCGCTGGTATCCAATAATGTGATGCTTACGCCATCAATCGCATCAGTGATGGTGTTAGTGCTGCGGGTAATGGTGTAGGTGTTGTCCACCAATATCGTCGCATCAGCCGCACCCCCACCTGGTAACTGAGCCATCCCTAATGGATCTGCGATGGGCGAACCGCCACTATCCTCAAACGCGAGGGTCATGGCATTGGCCGTTCCGGAATCATCACTGGTCAGCGTCAGATAATAGTTACTGGAATCTTCTTGTATCACACTAGCGGTGACACCTAGGTTGTCCGCCGCATCATTTATGGCGGAGGCTATTTCATCTAGGGTCTTTCCACCGATCTCGACGCTAAAAGAGTCAGAGCCTACGGTAATCTCAACCACGTCGCCTGCGGTTCCAACTGTGGTGGTGTCAGAGTCTGAGAATGAAGTTGAGCCCTGTTTCTGTGCTTGAGCCAGGCTCTGAACCTGGATATCGAATGTGCCATCTGCGGCAGAACTGTCGGCAGAGGCGGTAAATATTGCCGTATCGGCAGAAGTTGCCGTAAAAACATCAAAATCAGATGCGGACTTCAGTGCGTCCGCTGCATCTTTAAAGGATGAGACTGCGCTACGCAGCTGACCCAAAGCACTTAGATCCGCATAATAACCCGCCTCCTTCACTTGGAGATTGATCAGCGGCCGTTGCTCCAGCTGCATCAACTGCGCCACAATGGAGTTGGCATCCAGTCCTGAACCTATTCCTAGCGCTGTTATAGTTGCCATCTCATCACCACCATCACTTTTTTCACCGATCCACCAACATCTATATTTGGTGGTTACTACATTCTATATTAGAAGCATTCCTGGTTGGGCGCCCCAAATCTGGGGAACCGCCAGTTTGAATAAATGCAACATTCAGGCCAATGATCCAACTTTAATCGTCAGGCCGTTGTCTGAAAAATAACCCCTACAGCCTTACCGGCTTTAAGGTCACTACCAGGACTGGACTGGGAAGCTTCAAGTACTTCACGGATATGTCTGGAAACAGCCAACACCTCATCGGATGGCAATTGCCTGATCATATCTCCTGTTTCGCTATCCCACACCTGGACTACAGCACGACCGCTATCTTCATCAATACTAAATTTAAGCTCACGGCGAACGCCCAGCATAGCCTGGTTCATCTCATTAACAACTTCATCATTAATCTGATTTTTAGCGGGAAGTGAAACACTGCTAGTCGCGGCAGACCCCCCCCCCAAAATCAGGTCTTGCTGCAAATCAGCCACTTTCACCGATGATACTTCCTGAGTACCGGAAGACTTTACCTGTTGTGGTCTGGTGCCTGTTGACTCCGGCAGAAGACCTGGTCTATTGATATTTTCAATTGCCATGTCATTCACCTTTCCTTGAGTGGTTTACACTCCCGGGGTTACCCCCGGGAGTGCCAGCTATAGTCCTACTGGAGTAGTGAGAGTACATTTTGAGGAGCCGCATTAGCTTGAGCCAACATTGCCACACCTGCCTGCTGCAGGATCTGCGCTCTGGTTAGAGCTGCAGTCTCAGCTGCAAAGTCAGCATCCATAATCCGTGAACGAGCAGCGGATACGTTCTCCGAAATGCCGGATAGGTTAGCGATGGTTGACTCCATACGGTTCTGGATAGCACCAAGGTCCGCCCGCATACCTGAGATCTGCGAAAGGGCAGAATCAATGATTGCTAACGCATTATTTGAGCCAACAACAGTGCTGATATCAATAGAGTTGACATCCTGTTCACTTGAACCTACTGAAACATCGGCAGCTGCCGCCACAACACTACCAGCGGTATTAGCTAGGCTCGATGAAACTGAAAACGCATCATTCGAGTTCATAACCACGGTTCCAACAGCAGTCGCATTATCCGAAGTTGTAGCTGCATCTGCAGCACCACCTGATATCAGCACGATTGCATTTGCACTTGGATCATCAATGGTTATTGTGGCATCTACAGTTGAATGCCTAAACTCTTGAAAATTGATGTCCTCACCGCCACTATGGGTCAAGACTAGGGTCGTGAGGCTAGCACCTATCTCCGCAGTAATTCCGGTTTTACCGCTCTCTGCATTGATGGCATCTGCAAGATTGCTAAAGTCAGTCGTGCTAATAGCGGCTGAAATAGCTGCCGAGCCACCACTGCTGTTTGCCAAGGTGAAAGAGACCGTCCCGGCTGCACTGACTGCATCCATAGTAACTGAAGTGCTTGCGGTTGCAGAAACACCGGTGGTAGTCGTTTCTGCATTAATGGCAGTTGCGACGCCCTTTGCACTAACAGCATCCCCGACAGCAACAGCCTGCGAACCACCTGAGTAGTTAATACTGAGGGTCTGCGCTTCTACAGGGTGCGCAGCAGCGGCCGCACCAGCATTAGCAAAAACTGCAGATATTGATCCTGTACCTTCGGAGGCAGTATCAGTATCCAAGGTATAGGAATTATTACCAAGATCATCCGTATCCGCCCCGGCAATAGATACCGCGATGGTTTCGTTTGCACTCGATCCAACCTGGAAACTCTGAGTACCAAACGTACCATCCAGAATATTAATGGAGTTAAATGTCGTGGTGTTGGCGATACGACTGATCTCAGACTGTAACTGATTGACCTCAGACTGTAGTGCTGAACGGTCGCTCGCGCTGTTGCTAGCATTAGCTGACTGGATAGCCAGGGTACGCATACGTTGCAGCAGGTTGGTACTCTCACCCATGGCACCTTCAGCGGTCTGGGACAGGGAGATGCCATCGTTGGCGTTACGCACCGCCTGGTTCAGACCATTTATCTGTGATGTCATCCGGTCAGAGATAGCGAGACCGGCAGCGTCGTCTTTCGCACTGTTGATTCGCAGACCTGAAGACAGGCGCGCCATTGCTGTTGCAACAGAGCTGCCTGATTGACTCAACTGACGCTGAGTGTTCAGGGACATAATATTTGTGTTGATTACCATTGCCATTTTTGCTTCTCCTAATACCCCGACATTTGAATGTATGTTTAATGCCCTTGGGGTCAGGTTGATATTTGGCGGATATACCTGAATGTATTCTGGTATTTACCGCCTCCGGTAATTGTAGCGGCAGTGGTAATGCAAACTTTAGTAATCAACAAGCGCACCTCCAGGCAGAGAGCAATAGCAATAAAACTACATAACCGTATGTTTTTATTTGATTATTACTGATAGAGATGGTGTGGCGGATAACCTTGGGGAAGAAGGTTCCTGACTTTCTGCATCAAGCAGGTAACAAGGAGGTCTCAACAACCAAAAACAGTAGTATCGGCGAATTAAATTCCCGGTTTTTTATTGGGCCAACACTCTGATTTTCTACAGATGTTGTCTTTACCAGATTACCGGAGAGATTGGCAGACAATAGAAATCTGTTCTAGATATAGTTGAATAGAGATAGCCCCTGCACCTTCGCATAGGCCTTCTGCGCTGCCTGTAGAGCAAGGGACTGCCGGTTGAGGCGGCTTATGGCCTCGGTATAATCCAGATCTTCTACATCCGACAGGTGAGATTCCAGGGCCAGCTTGATATCAGCATTCATCTCATACTGCTCATCAATCGCGTTCATCCTGGCACCGACCGTAGAGTGGATGTCTGTCACCTTACCCATCGCCTCCTGTATGTCATTCAGGTAGCGATCCACCGAATCATTGGCCTCCAGGGTTGTAGCCAGTTCCAGCATGGTCTCAAAGATATTGCGGGTCCCGGTTGTGGCTAGCGTGGTGCCGGTTGTCAGCCCAGTGTCTGCGGTAGATGCGGCAACCACGGCCACATCCCCGGCGCTGGAGGAGAGGGTTAAGGTGCTGGATGTGGCTAAATCTGCATTCACGCCTGTTATGTCGGATATACCGTTGATCGCATCTCTGATCTGGGTGGCCCTTTCGTCAGCACTGGCTGCGGCCGGAATCCCCCCGACACTGATTCCGTTGATAGTCAGATCGCCGTCGGCAATTGCACCAAAGCCGGTAGCCGCAACCCCGGTGACTGTTGCATACGGACCGGTATCCACATTCATAAACAGATCAAAGCCGTTATCTCCATCCGCAATGGTGCGATCTGCTCCAATCTGCAATTTCCTCTGCCCCTGATCACCGCTGTAGGTATAGGTATCAGCAGCTGTGCGGGTGAACGGCTTGGTGCCACTCTTGTAGCCAGCAAAGATATAGTCCCCGCCAGCGTCCTTGGAATTAGCCTGCGCCTCAAGCTCATCCACTAACTGCCTGATCTCGTAAGCAATGGCCCTGGTATCAGATGCAGACAATACGGCCAAATTGTTACCTTGAAGCGCCAACTGGTAGGTGCGTTGTAACAGGTTGGTCACCCCCATCAGGATACTCTCCTCCTGCTCCAGCCTGGAGCTGGCACGATCAGAATTTGCTTGATACATCTCCACTCTTGCGATTGCACCCTTCAGATCCACCACCCTTACCGATCCGGTTGGATCGTCCGATGGGGTAAGGATGCGCCGTCCGGATGAGATCTGCATTTGGGTCTTACTCATCCTGGTCTGCTGCTCCAGCATCGAGTTAACCGCTTGATCCGCCATCATTTTAGTGGAAACCCTAAGCATAATTATCTCCTGATGGCACCAAGCAGTGAGTCAAACAGCGTATTGGACACAGCTATAATCTGGGCTGCCGCTTGATAGGCCTGTTGAAACCGAATCAAATTTGCCGCCTCTTCATCCAGATTTACCCCGGACACTGAGGAATATGATGCCTGGTTGAAATCCAACAGCGCTTTTTGGGACGAATAGTTACCTTCCGAAACATTGGTTTTGGTACCCACATCCGCGATCAGCTGGGCATAGGTCCCCTGCAGGGTGGAGGTTGCAGTAAGTCCATTGGCAGAATCACCCTGAAGGACGTTGGTTGTCTGTATCTGCCCCAAGGCCAAGGCATTGCGATTGTCTCCAATGCCGCCGGTGTTATAACCGACGGTAAACTCATCCCCGGTGGCGGGGGCACCGGTTATCTGAATTCTGTATCCGTAATCAAGAGAAGACGAAGAGGCTGGCGGCCCTCCCCCGAACACTTCAGCACCAGGCACATAGGTTATGCCGGCCTCCAGTGCTGCTCCGGGGGGGTTAGCGAAAACACTATAGGTTGTGGCGGAAGTAAAACGGATTAAAATCGGCGGAGTCAACGCGCCGGCCGTGGTCTGGAATGCTGCGTTGGCGGTATCCACAACCGTGCCAGCAGAGATCGCGCCGGTAGTTCCGGTGTTGTTGATGGAAGCACCGGTCACAATCGGAGCAGCCGCTGCTAACTCGCGCCCATCCGTAAGGTTCATTTCGATATCCCTGGACGCAACCCGGGTTGGCCTTATAGTGGTAGTCTCCCCCGCCGCCGGGGCACCGCCCAGGGTCAGGGTAAAGCCGTCATTGGTCAGGGAGGCGGGTATTGCCGTATCCAGGCTAAAGGTGGTGTCATCTGAAAGTCGTGTCAGTGTATAGCTGGTACCACCGTTATACACCAGTTGGTAATCGCTATCCGTTAGATCCGAGATATCGGAATAGGCAAAGGCCACGGTGCCAGTTGCGGCAGCACCCTGGACCACCACACCCTGGGCCGTCTGGGGGGCATCGAACATCAGACCACCTAGATTCCCATCCAGATCCATACCAAGCTGGTGCTGGGTATTCAGCTCATCAACAATCCCCAGGGCAACCAGCCCGAGCTTATTCTGGCTGGCATCCAGGATCTCCGAGCGAAAGGACAAAAGTCCACCGACCGAGCCACCGGTTAAATAGTCTGTGATTTCCTGGCTTCCGCCACCACTTGAATATTGAATCTCCAAATTGCTGCCATCGGTGCCTATGGCCGTGGACAGGGTGGCCGCAACGCTGCCAATAACCAAAGCCTGCCCTTTGCCGGCAAACACATTGATGGCGCCGTCAGCCTGCTCGACCGTGCTAATACCCACCAGTTCAGACATCTTATTCAACAGCAGATCACGCTGATCCAGAAGATCATTGGGCGATCCGGTTGAACTTATAATCTGGGCGTTAACATCAGCCAGATTCTGCGCCAAGCTGTTGATCTCACTGACGTTACTACTCAACTCGTTATTGAGTTGACGGCGGGATTCATCTATCTGGGAATTAAGACCGTGAAAACGATCAACCATCGACCGGGTCTCAGCCAGTAGCACATTACGCGCGGCTATAGAGGTGGGATCATCCGCCACCGTCTGAATGGCGCTAAACATATCCTGTATCGATGGATCCAACCCGGTATCCGCATCTGCCAGCAGATTATCCAGCCTGCTGGCATTGGTATAGTAGGTCTCCATATGGGTGGTTGCCGATAGGCTGGATCGAACCGAACCGGCCAGAAACTGATCGTACTGGCGCTCTACTTGAGTAACCTTGACGCCTGAACCCAGCCAGGAATCCCCCAACTGAGATGGGATACGGGTGGCGTAATCAACCCGCTGGCGGCTGTAGCCCTCGGTCTCCGAATTGGCTATATTATGCCCAATCGTAGTCAACGAACGTTGATACGCCTGCAAGGCTGAACTGCCTATGTTAAGTATATCTGCCATCTCTTCACCTACTGTTTGAGACCCGGATCAGAAGGGTCATACACAGCCTCCTGAGCCCATTATGGATCCCATATCCGTTATAGCGGCCCCATGCCACCATCCTTAAGCCGTTGCAACGCCATCTGCATCTCTTTGCTCTCCAGTACCATGGTCAACTTCTTCGCATAGCGCGGATCCGTTGCATATCCTGCCTTCTGCAGCTGTTTGAAAAATTGCTTGCTGTCTGCGGTACTGTCCAAGGCCTTGGAATATCTTGGGTTTGAGCGCAAAAAATCCACATAATCGTTGAAACTGTCGCCAAGTGAGGCGTAAGAGCGGAATCTATCCTTTTTCCTGACGGCCACGCCCTGCTCGTACTCCAGGGTACCTATATTCACGCTTTCACCCTTCCAGCGCCTACCGGTCTTTATGCCAAACAGATTGTTGGCACTACCACCTTTGCCTGATGGCATGATGTGCCTGCCCCAACCGGTCTCAAGAGCGGCCTGAGCCAGCAGTGCTCCCGGAGCCAACCCCAGTTTTTCCGCCGCCTCACGCGCCCAGGGCCAGAGCTGCTCAACGAAGTCCTGCTTGTTCCAGGTCTTTGGATCGGTGGTAATGGCTGCCGACGGTCTGGATTCAGGCTTTTTAGTGGAGACCTGCGGTAACCGTGTAACCGAGCCCTGCTCTGTGGCCGCAGTCGGTCCCATGGCAATGATCGGCTTTCCATCCTGGAAAGAGATAGGCGGCCCGGACCACTGGTCCAGCATACTTATGACCTCGTCGCGATATGCGCTGAAGTTGTTTACTGGCTGGCTGTCGTTTGCAGCCTCAGAACCACCAAGCTGGCTCTTTATCACCTCAGCCAAGCCTATGCCTCTGCCCTCAGAAAGATGTACAGAAATCTGCTGGTCGTACATCTCTTGGTAGAATTTGGTCTGATCGTTATCCATCAGCCCCTCACCCAGTCCTGCCTGGCGCATGCTCTTGAGCATCATCTGGGTAAACAGGGATTCAAACTGGCGAGCAACCTGATCCAGAGAGCCCTTGGCATCGGCCCGTGCCTTGGCCTTGAGCTCGGCAACACCCTGGAAGTCGGTGTAAATGGATGCAGATACGTTGTTCATGACATTAGATAACTATCAACTGGGCCCGCAGAGATCCAGCCTGTTTTAGCGCCTCCAGGATGGCAACCAGATCACTGGGAGATGCCCCAACCTGATTGACCGCACGAACCACCTGATCAAGCGTTACACCGGTATTGAACAGGAACATGCGGCTGCCGCCCTCTTGCACATCTACCTGGGTGCTGGGAACCACCGCAGTAGTGCCTGCGGAGAATGCACCAGGCTGAGATACCTGCTGGTCCTCGCTGATGGTTACCGTCAGGTTGCCATGGGAGACTGCCGCCGGTGATACCCGCACCTCACTGCTGATGACCACGGTTCCGGTGCGCGAATTCACTACCACCCGGGCTGGCGCTGCCCCCGGATTAACCTCCAGATTCTCGATCAGAGATACAAAACTCACCCGTTGGGCCGGATCAATAGGGGAATCCACCCGAATGGAGGTTGAGTCCACCGCCTTGGCGGCATCCGGTCCGATGGCCAGATTGATACTATCCACCACCCGACGCGCGGTGGTGAAGTCACTTCGATGCAGATTCAGCACCAGAAAGTTGTTCTTGCTAAACGGGGTTACCACCATGCGCTCTACACTGGCGCCATTGGGAATGCGTCCAACACTAGGGATATTGATGGTAATACTGGAACCATCCGCACCGGAGGCACTAAGGCCGCCCACAATCAGACTGCCCTGGGCAATCGCATACACCTTGCCATCTGCACCCTTCAACGGCGTCATCAGCAGGCTGCCGCCACGCAGGCTCTTGGCATCGCCGATAGATGACACTGTCACATCAATCTTCTGGCCGGGTTTGGCAAATGCCGGCAGATCCGCATGAATGGTTACCGCTGCAACATTCTTGGGATTCAGCTTGGTGCTGGTCGGCACCACTATCCCGAGCTGGGTAAGCATGCTTCTAAGGCTCTGCTCGGTAAATGGGGATGAGTTGACCTTATCGCCGCTGCCATTGAGACCAACCACCAGGCCGTAGCCAATCAGCTGGTTACTGCGTACCCCTGCGATTGAAGCAAGATCCTTGATCCGCGCCGCCTGTGTGATTGGTGCAAACAGCCCAATGGTCAGGACCATGCTGGCAACCAGAAACATCGAGAGGTATCTAGCCATCTGTTTCTGTATGTTGATCTGCTGTCTATCACGTTGGCACATGATAATCTCCTAAAAGGGCATAATGGTGCTGATAAAGAACTTGGCTAACCAGCCCATGATGTTGGAGTCGGCAACCGGCCCATCCCCCACGTAGATGATGGTTGGATCGGCCAGACGGGTCGACTCAACGGTATTTGTGGCATCAATATCTGTAGGACGGACAATACCGGACAGCTTGATGTACTCGTTGCCCTGGTTGATGCCGATACGTTTTTCACCCCGCACCATCAGGTAGCCATTGGGCAGCACCTCTACCACGGTCACTGTAATATCACCGGTCAGCTTGTTGCTCTGGGAGCTTTCAGCTTCACCATCAAAGGCATGACTGGACTGCAGGCTAGCGCCAAGGTTGTTGTTCTTATTGCTGGCCAGGGGAATGACGCTAGGCGTATCAAACTGGGGAGTACTTCCAAGAATTGTCGGATTTGTAATACTCGTATTGTTTGTCTTGTCCACCTCTGTGTCGGCAGATTTGGTGGCATCCGTCTGCTCAATCAGTTTTATCGTCAGCATATCGCCGACCCGACGTGCCCGGATATTCTCAAACCAGAAGTTAGAGTAACCGGTCTTATAGATTGAACCAGTACCTTCCGGTGCCGGTGGCGGTGAGATTGGCCGGACGGCAGCATAGTCAGGATCGCGCTTCGGCGGCGTATTGCAGCCGACAACAAACGTGGTCGCCACGATTACCAATAAGAGTCCAAGTTTAGTGTTCATGTCATTGCCTTGATCATCAACTGTTATTCACATCAGAGCTGGTTACTTATGTAAGACAGCATTTCATCGGTAGTGGAGATGGCCTTGGAATTCATCTCGTAGGCACGCTGGGTCTCAATCATGTTGACCAGCTCTTCCACCACATTGACGTTGGAACTCTCCAGTGAACCCTGGATAACCGTGCCCAGGCCATCCTGACCTGGGGTTGAGGTCAGGGGTGAACCACTTGCAGCCGACTCCCGGAACAGGTTGTCACCAATAGCCTCCAGGCCGGTAGGGTTGATAAAATCGGCCAACTCTATATTGCCTATGGTGGTCGGCGTGGTACTTCCTGAGACCAGCGCTGAAACCACACCATCGGAACCGATGGTCATGCTCAGGGTATTGGCTGGTACGGTAATGGCCGGTTCAAAGGCGTAGCCGTTGGCAGTGACCATCTGTCCGTCTGCATCCATTCCAAAGGAGCCATCCCGGGTGTAGACGAGGGAACCATCCGGATGCAGGACCTGAAAAAAGCCCCGCCCCTGGATCGCCACATCAAACGCGTTACCGGTCTGCATGATATTTCCCTGGGTATGCAACTTTTGGGTTGCCACAGTGCGCACACCGGTACCCAAGGCCAGGCCAGATGGGAGTTGCGTATCCTGGGATGACTGGGCGCCAACCTGCCTGACGTTCTGATAGATCAGATCCGCGAACACGGCCCGATCCCGCTTAAAGCCGGTGGTCTTTACGTTGGCCAGATTGTTGGCAATGACAGACATCTGGGTCTGCTGTGCATCCAATCCTGTTTTTGCTATCCAGAGTGCCGGGTACATAATCTTTTCCTTTGCCTTTTATCTATGTTGGCTTTGTCTATAGAGTGATTAAGCAATATCTCTGCCACTGTTCAATTAACCAAATCGCATGATGCTGGTGGAGCCCTGTTCCATCTCTTCTGCCGCCTTCATCATCTTTACCTGGATCTCAAACCGGCGTGCCAGTTGGATCATATCCACCATCGAATCAACCACATTGACGTTACTGCTCTCCAAGGTGCCGCTAACCAGCTGTAGCGAGGCGTCCGGCTCGGCGGTGGCGCCCGGTTTAAGCCGCATCAGGCCGTCCATGCCCTTCTCCAGATCGGTGATTGGCGGATTAACCATCTTGATCTGATCCACTATGGCAAGCTCATTTACCCCCTGCCCCAAAGGTCGAATGGAGATAGTCCCGTCCGGGGCGATGTCTATCTTCTCGGCCGGAGGGATGGCAATCGGCCCACCGTTGCCGGAAACTGGCAAGCCATTGCCGGTGGTAAGCAGGCCATTTACGTCCAGTTTCAGGTCGCCGCGTCGGGTATAGGCCTCACTGCCATCCGGGGCCTGGACCGCGATCCAACCCTTTCCGTTCAGTGCCACATCCAGTTCACGCCCGGTCTGAACGATGGAGCCGGAATGAAAATCGGTGGCCGGACGTTCGCTCAGGGCATAGACCCGGGTGGGATAACCATCTCCAAATACCGGCATGCTGCGAAACTGTTGCAGATCGGCCAAAAATCCGGTGGTACTTGCATTGGCCAGATTGTTGCTGTTGGTGGCCTGGGCCAGGAGGGTCTCCTTGGCGCCACTCATAGCTACATATAGCATTCTGTCCATTTTGGTCTCCCTGGTTCGGCGGGTAGAGATTAAAGGATCAGGTCCGGTCCTTTAATCTCCCATCCAGTTACCTGATATTGATGATGGTCTGAGTGATGGTGTCGGCCGTGGTGATAACCTGGGCATTGGCTTGAAAGTTCCGCTGCGCGGTAATCAGGTTCACCAGCTGCTCAGAGATATCCACATTGGAGTTCTCCAGACCGCCGGACTGGATCAGACCCAGACTGGAAGTGCCAGGCTGCCCCATCTGCACATCACCAGAGCTGAAGGTCTCCGCCCAGCTGGTGTCCCCCAACTGGCGCAGCCCCTGCTGGTTGTTAAACTTGGCCAAGGCTATCATACCCAGAGGATCTGACTGCCCATTGGTATAGCGGGCGAACACTATGCCGCTATTATCGATATCCACACCGCTTAACCGGCCGGGGGCATAGCCGTCCTGGGTCAGATCGTTGACCGCAAAGTCACTGCCGTACTGGGTGGTATCGCTGTAGTCAAAGGCAAGGGTCAGGTTATTGGCGCCACTAGCCGGCATGACCAATGCGGCGTATGCCAGATTACCAGTAGCATCGATACTTCCAGAACCGGTAGTAAGCACTCCATTGGTTCCAAAATTCACCTGAGCTGCCGGATAGCCTACAGAGGCAGGTGCTGCTGTGGTTGACCCCGCAGCAGGAGTCAATACCAGTTCGGTCCCATTAGTATCCAGGACCGTGCTCCATACCAACCAGCTGTTGTTGGTGGTGGACTCACGATAGTACATGGTCATGGTGTGGGCCACACCAAGCGAATCATACACCGTGGTGGAGGTGGCGTTATCGTAGCTGCTCGGCTGGGCCGAATCGAAGGCAACGGCAGGAAGCGTCGCAACGTCGGTTGGGTCCAGATTCAGCGAAGCGGTCACGGCTGTGGTTGCTGCTGGTGTACCGGATAACAGCGGAAGCTGAAGATCAGTGGTAGATCCGGTGTTGAATCCACCGGTACCGTTTGGGGCAAATACCTGTAACATTTTGTCGGCGTGATCCACCACAAAACCGTCACGATCGGCGTTGAACGCGCCGGCACGGGTGTAGGAGATATTGCCACTGGCATCTTCCATCACAAAGAACCCTTCGCCGTTTACGGCCAGATCCAGGTTGTTTGCAGTAAAGTCGATATTGCCTTGGCTAAACTGCTGGGCCACCCGGGTAACGCGTACACCACGGCCAGCAGAGGTAGTACTTACATCCTGTACTGAGTTAGCGTAGATATCTGCAAACTCAGCTCGAGATTCTTTGAATCCATTGGTGGATGAGTTGGCAATGTTATGACCTGTTACTTGCAGGTCGGTTGTTGCGGCTTCTAGACCGCTGAGTGCTATACGAAAAGGCATTTGTACTCTCCTCTTTGAAGATCAATCAGTGGATTTCTGCCACATCATTGAAAGATATTGGTCCAAGCCCTTCCAGATTCAGGGCCATCTCCTGCCCGGATCCACCCAGGCTCACGCTGATAACCTTGGCCTTGATCAGGGTGTATGGCACGATAGATTCGCCATTCTCGGTGGCCTGGGCGGTGATCTGATACTGTCCAGGAGGGGCATGGGTTCCATCATTAGTTATACCGTCCCAACTAAAGGAGACCTCACCTTTGGCCTGGGTCCCAAGATTCAACTCTCGCACCAGGGCCCCGGAACTATCGGTCACCTGAACCACCACATTGCTGGCTGCGGAGTAAAGCCCAACCATACCGTCAACACTGCCGCCACTGGCCAGATAGCCGGTGCTGATTGGGGCAAGTACATCACGCCCAACCAGATTTGCCGCCTGCAAGGTTTGATTAGATATCAGGGAGTCGGAAAGACCGGAAAATGAGTCGTTCAGCTCATCAATACCCGAGACCGTGGCAAACTGCGAGATCTGACTCGCCAGCTCTGAATTCTCCATGGGCTTAAAGGGGTCTTGATGGGTCAACTCGGTAACCATCAGCTCCATAAAATCCTCCAACGCCAGGGAATTTCTGGTTGTTTTATCAGTCTGTTTGCCTAGGCCGAGGGCTGAATAGGCTTCAGTTTCATTCGTTATTGCGCTCATTATTCTCTCCTTATTGCTTGGCCCATCCCTGGGCTTCGCCCTTCGGTCGCGAAAAATCGCTCCCGGCGATTTATTCACCCATACGCAGGGTTACAGACATAAGCTGTTTTGCCGTATTAACCACTTCGACGTTACTTTGGTATGAGCGCGAGGCAGACATCATATTTGCCATCTCCTCAACCATGTTTACATTCGGACGGAATATGTAACCGTCATCATTTGCCATCGGATGATCCGGGGCATATTCCATCTGCAAGGGGGCTTGACTCTCGACCACACCCTGCATCCGCACTCCGACTGCCGGATCATTCGGGTTCATCTGGTTAAGGATGGCCCTGAATACCGGCTGACGAGCACGATAGGTCTCACCGACACTACTGCTGACTGCGTCGACATTAGCCATATTGCTGGCCACCAGATTTAGGCGCAGACTCTGCGCACTCATGCCAGAAGCCGCTGTATCGAAGATCTTGAACATTGACATGATTATTGCCCCGTGATCGCTTTTCTTAAGGATTGGATCTGGCCTGAGATAAACCGCAGACTGGCCTGATATTCGATAGCATTGCTGGCAAAAGCAGTATGCTCTAGTTGGGAATCAACTGTGTTGCCGTCTAGGCTGGGCTGACTTGGCACCCGGTATCCCATCTGACTTGGCGAGACTATTCCAGCGTCAACTTGGATATGCCTGGGGTTGGTAGTCTTCATCCTTTGAGTGCTACCCACCTGCTGTTGCAACAGGCTATGGAAATCAAAGTCTCTGGCCTTATAGCCTGGGGTGTCTGCATTGGCGATATTCCCCGCCAACACCTCGGCCCGCTTGCCCCTGAGTTTGAGGGCCTGCTCATGGATTCCAAATACCTGATCAAGTTTCACTGTTGTCTACTCCAAAGGTAATCTCTTAATCACCATAGAGCAGGCTTCGTGCCAAACATGGATAAACATACTATGCAGGACTGGGGAAGCAGCCGGATACACTCGTATATCTTATTGAATTTACTATGCATTTCTTATTTCCACTGGAGACAGCGCCTGCCCCTACCACTGCGACAATTGGAGGGGTAAACAGGGTCAGCCCAAGCTGATGCGGCAAGCTGCATCCGCCAAAGCGGCAAGGAAAATCCGACCGGGGGAATTAAAGATGTGGAATGGAATAGAGCCTGTATAGGCCCTACTTCAAGCGATAGGCAATACCACCGCCGTGGTTAACCATCTCGAACAGGTTGGAGTGGGAACTCAGCGACTCGGTGGAGCCGAGAAACAGATAGCCTCTTGAATTTAGTGCACGCGCCATGCGCTCTATAATGTCTGACTTCTTCTCTGCGGAGAAATAGATCAGCACATTGCGGCAGAAGATCACATCGAAGCGACCCAACAGCGAATAGTTCTCAGTTATGTTTTGACTACGAAACGAGACTCGGCGGCGGATCTCCGGGCGCACTTCCAGACAGTCATCACGGGATATGAAATATCTTTCCCGCTGCTCTGCACCCAGACCGCGAGAAGCGGACAGCCCGCAATAAACACCTTTTTTGGCTTCTTCCAGAATTCTATTTGAAATATCGGTTCCAAGAATCTCAACACCACCAGAGAGGCATCCAGGATGTGCGGAAATATACTGCTGCGCTGTCATACTTAGATTGTAAGACTCCTGACCGGAGGAACAGGCGGCAGACCAGATTCGCATCGATCTTCCAGGTTTGGATTCCACCTCGGGAAAGACAATATCTGAGAGCATCTGGAAATGCGGCATATCGCGAAACCAGAAGGTTTCGTTGGTGGTCATTGCATCGATGACGCTGACCTGGAGTCCTTGGCTACCTCCGGCTTTTACCCGTTTCAGAAGTTCACCCACTGAGGTAATGCCGTTGGTCCGCATCAGACCTGCGAGACGACTGGTGACCAGATACTCCTTACCATGTCCCAGCACAATACCGCATGCACCCTGCAAGTATGTCTGGAAGGCTTCGTAGTCCCCTGGTCCGAGCAAATGTCGATTCACTACTATCTGATCCAGTTGTTATATCTATAAAATACGATCACGATATCCGCCTTACTTGGCCATGTGGGCCGGAAGGCGGTCCTGTACGGTCTTTGCCACATCCGGTTCAAACTTGGCAAGAAACTCATTAGCACCAACCTATTCCACCATCGCCCGGTTGCATACCCCACTTCTGTGAAGTATGGAGGATAATATACCGATCTTCCAATGCCCGGTCCTTGCCAATTGGGTGCGTTGATCAACGCCGTCCAAAATACCAGCCATTGTTCTCCCAGGATATAGCGGCACTCAATACCATTCCTTTAACCGGCGAAACCTTGCCGGGGCTGACACTATATTAGTCATTTCAACACCAGCCATCTGCATTGGGTCTACACGTGTTACGGGCGATTTATTGCCAAATCCACCACTTGGGGGCAACCGGCAGATCACTGGCATGTAACTTGCTGCTTATTTCCAAAGAGAACGGGCAAAAGATTAAATACTATGAATATTGATTTCCACAAAGAGACTCAAGAGCACAAATTACCCACCATGGCCCTGCTGCTTATGCTTATGCTTGCGCTGGCACCAGTGCAGCTTGTTGCAGGGGAGATCCAATCCCATGACAGCATCATGCATGCGGCTCGCCAGCATATACTGGATCAAGACACTGACTACCTGTCACCACCAGAGATAACTGTTGGCAAGCTGGACAACCGCTTGCGTCTTACAAAATGTGGATTACCACTAGAAACTTTCACCCCTCAGGGCAAGCGCCGTATGGGGAAGATAACCGTTGGGGTCAGGTGTAACGGCGAAAACCCATGGAGTCTGTTCGTGCCGATAAACGTCAAAGTAATGGCAGAAGTGGTAGTGGCCAGGAACGGCCTTCCTCGTGGCGCCATTATCAGGCCGGATGATATAATTTTGAAACAGAGAGATTTAGCCCGCCTGCATCGCGGCTACCTTGAACAAACAAAGTTAGTCATCGGAAAAAAACTTCGGCAACGGCTGCGCCGTGATCAGGTGGTCACACCCTCACAGCTTGACACTCCTAATGCCGTTAAACGCAACAGCCGCGTTACCATCTTGTCCAGTAACAAGGTCTTACAAGTACGCATGGCAGGCAAGGCTTTGCAAAACGGAAGCATGGGTGAACTGATCAGAGTCAGGAACGAAAGTTCTAAAAGAGAGTTGGATGCCAGAGTCATCGCCCCTGGCGTAGTTGAAGTGGCGATGTAAAGGAACCAACGATTAATTCACTGATGAGCCGAATTTGTATCCAAGATGATCATAGGCTCCTAGAGTTTGAACAGGTTGGCAACTTTTATTAAAGTCCGAGCAAGAACTGCCGATAAAGTCGGTGTAGGTAGAGTCCATTACACAGGTGCATTATGACAATTGAAATCGGTGGTGTATCCGGAAAACCCATTCAGGAATCCGGAGATAAAAACAATGTAAGCGCTACACACAACAGTAGCCAAAAAACGCCCGCAAAATCCTCTGGTTCCGGCGGGGGCGATACGGTCAGTCTGACCTCGTCCGCCACGCAACTACGCGAACTTGAGACCAGAATTTCTGATCTGCCAGTTGTGGACGTACAGAGAGTGTCGGATGTACAGCGGGCCCTGGCCACTGGCACCCTGGAATTAAGTGAAGCCGATGCTGCTACGAACCTTATCGAGATTGAAAAGAGCTTCTCGCAGTAGGATCATACATGCAATTCACTTCAACACAGGAGCAGACCCTGTCCGGCCTAATCAAACAGGAACTGGCTGCGGCCGAGTCCATGCACAAACTGTTGCTGCTTGAATATGAGGCCTTGACCGACGGCGACCCGGATAAAATAAAACCCATCAGCGACAAAAAGATCCAACAGATGCGTCTGATGGAACAGCTTCTGACTAAACGCAACGGATTTTTACTTAAACTGGGGATAGCTACGGATAACTCCGGAACAGAGGAGGCCATCGCGGGGGTGGAGTTTAACTCTGAACTGCGAGCTCAGTGGGATAGATTAAGGTCGGTCACACTTAAATTGCAAAAACAAAATGATATCAATGGTGGGATTATCACCATCGGCCAACGTAGAGTAAAACAGGCCTTGGATATCCTGTCAGGTAAAGAGAACCTGACCGGCACCTACAGCCAGGAAGGCGAGACCACCTTCACCAAATCAAATAATCTACACACCAAGGCCTGATCGGCCACACCCCATACGGCGATCTATCGCTCACTAACAAACGGCACCCGGTTGCAATGCTAAATATTGGCGGCAGATCGCCATCCGGTGATAGAATAGAGCTGTTTTTGGGGCCGTAGCTCAGCTGGGAGAGCGTCGCGTTCGCAACGCGAAGGTCGGGAGTTCGATCCTCCTCGGCTCCACCATTTAAGGTCATATACAAATGCCCCCGTAGCTCAGCTGGATAGAGCGCACCCCTCCTAAGGGTGAGGTCACACGTTCGAATCGTGTCGGGGGTGCCATTTTTGCAAACTACATCTAGTACCAAACACCACCGATGTGCGTTCCGACCGTGAACCTTTATGCCTGGTCTAGCATCAATAGCTACAGGGTGGAATCCATTAGCCGCTCTGGTCGACCACAAATAGAAAGAGGGTCTCCAAACCGAATGAAATTTTGCTTCATAACCGCACCACTGCTCCTTTTGCTGTTCGCTCAGACAGCTAACGCTGAGACCATATCCGGGCGCCCCTCCAGAATCATCAGCGGAGATAAACTGGTACTAACAACCACTGACAACCAGCATCTTGAGGTTCAGCTACTGGGGATCCGGGTGCCAGCGCTGAAAACAAAGATGGGACGCGCCGCCAGAAAGCGGCTTTCAACCCTGGTTGCCGGGCGTCCGGTAACTATCGTATATCGTATAAGAAATCGCTGGGGTCATCCCCTGGGAAAGGTGTTATTGGGAGACACAGATATCAACCTGCGGCTGGTCCAGGTGGGGCTCGCCATACACAAACCGGATTTTCAAACTCTTAAAGATAATGGTCTATACTCGCAGGCTATGCAGAGTGCAAAACAGCACGGTTTTGGTATCTGGGCTAAATCTAGATAGTGGAAGTCGACCCGACATATTTGTTGGGATCAAAATATAGTTGTAATAAACAGGATGTATCCTAAGGAGTTAGGCAAACTGCACATCCAACCTTATAACCATTTACTGATCATGGAGTTTTGACCAACATGGCTACTGAGAATTCAAAGACCAAGAAAGCAAGCAAGGTGAGCAAAAACAAACCGGAAACCAAGAAAGGGCCGATCAAGAAGCCAGCAGTAAGAGCCAAAACAAAAACGGTTAGCGCGAGAACCAAACCAGCCCGGTCCTCAGCAAAACCGGCGAACAGGGTCTCTGGAGAGGAACGAATCGAGATGATCCGTACCGAAGCCTATTTTCTTTCGCAACAACGCGGCCACCAAGGGGATTACCAGCTGGATGATTGGGTTGCTGCCGAAAGGAAGGTAAACGAGCTAAGCGCCTAGTCTTTATCCGCATCCGGTTTTAGATCCTGAATATGTCTGGCTCCGCTGCCAGACTGCAGACGCAGTTTCAGCAGCATCCCGATGAGGGTAGACTCCAGCGCCTGGTAGGCTCTGGCCTGGGCCTCTTGATGGGTAGTGGTGGCAGAGCTGCCCTCAAGCATGGATAGGCGAGCATCGAAATATGCGATATCCGCCTCCAGTCCGCTAACGCTTACCTTGGGCCAGTTCTCATCTTTTTTATCTGACTCATCCATCAATATCCGCCGCTGTTCCAGATCTGAGATATGCGTGCAAGCACGCATGGATTGAACATAAAAACCAGCCCAACATAAATACTACTATGCCGTTTCTATGGCCAATCCTTTGAGTATAATACCATCTACTCTATTTGAGAAAGAGCGTGCCATGGAACCTCAAGCGCATGGGGGGCACCACCAACAAACAACATCGGTAACCAAACTATGACTACAATACGCCAAGAAGACCTGATCCAGAGTATTGCCGACGGACTGCAATACATCTCCTACTACCATCCTGCGGACTATATCAAGGCCCTGACCAAGGCCTGGGAGATGGAACAATCCCCAGCCGCCAAGGATGCCATGGCCCAAATCCTGGTCAACTCCAGGATGTGCGCAGAGGGCAAGCGCCCGATCTGTCAGGATACAGGCATGGTGGTGGTCTTCCTGGAAGTCGGCATGGACCTTACATTTAAAGGTGATATGGCTCTGGAGGATATGATAAATGAAGGGGTGCGCCGTGGTTATAACAACCCGGATAACGTACTGCGAGCCTCCATCGTCTCCGACCCTGCCGGGGCACGTAAAAACACCAAAGACAACACCCCCGCGGTAATCCACAGCAGAATCGTCCCGGGCAACAAGCTCTCAATCAAACTGGCGGCCAAGGGCGGCGGCTCGGAAAACAAGTCGAAATTTACCGTACTCAATCCATCCAGCAGCCTGGTGGACTGGGTACTGGAAACCGTCCCGAAGATGGGTGCTGGCTGGTGTCCACCCGGCATGCTCGGCATAGGTATCGGTGGATCTGCCGAAAAGGCCATGCTGTTGGCCAAAGAGTCCCTGATGGAACACATTGATATCCACGAGCTTCAGGCCAGAGGCCCAACAAACCGGACTGAAGAGCTACGACTAGAACTGTTTGAAAAGGTAAATGCCCTGGGTATTGGCGCCCAGGGGCTGGGTGGGCTGACCACGGTTCTGGACGTAAAGATCAATGACTATCCAACCCACGCCGCATCCCTGCCAGTCGCAATGATCCCTAACTGCGCCGCCACTAGGCACATTGAGTTCACTCTGGATGGAAGCGGACCGGTCGACCTGCAACCACCCAGTATGGAAGTCTGGCCAGAGATCTCTCTGGAGGGAGGCAGCAACGCCCGGCGGGTCAATCTGGACACGATTACCAAGGAAGAGATAGCCAGCTGGCAACCGGGTGAGAGCATCCTGCTCTCCGGCAAACTGCTTACCGGACGGGATGCCGCTCACAAGCGCATTCAGGAACTACAGGAGAAGGGCGAGCCACTACCGGATGGCGTGGACTTCAATAACCGCTTCATCTACTACGTAGGTCCGGTGGATCCAGTAAGAGATGAGGTTGTCGGCCCGGCCGGACCCACCACCTCAACCCGCATGGACAAGTTCACCGATATGATGCTGTCGGATATGGGCCTTATCGGCATGGTAGGTAAGGCCGAACGTGGTCCCGCTACCATAGAATCGATCAAACAGCATGGCGCCGCATACCTGATGGCGGTTGGTGGTGCCGCCTATCTGGTATCCAAGGCGATCCGCTCCGCCCGCATTGTGGCGTTCGAGGATCTGGGCATGGAGGCAATCCGCGAATTCGTGGTGGAAGATATGCCGGTGATGGTAGCGGTAGATAGCAAGGGCACATCCGTACACCAGACCGGACCGGCTGAGTGGCGGATGCGGATTGAGGAGATCGGGAAGAGATAACAGCTCCTAGGAGGCTCCCCGGTGGATGACCTGTCCACAAGGGGATTTGACTCCATGTTCTACTCCACAGTCATAACCCGGATGTAGTCGGTACCGCCTTGACTGGATATTTCCCTATTGCCGTTTCACCGGAAAACATGACCGCAGAGGTACCGTCCAGGATGGCATTGATAAAACTACGCATATTCTGACTTTTCGATCATCCCGTGAATCGAAAGTTATTCAATAGGTTGCGCGTCTTTTTGTCGCGGTGGCAATAAATTGCCACATTGGTGACTTTCTCCTCTGGTCTCTTGGAAGCGAATTCCTGAATAGAGACGCCCATTCCCTTTTTCCATCAATTTACTGTCTCAATATGGGAAAACAGCCTCATGGCATGGTTGATGCAACCCTGTAAGTGAAGGCGGATATCAGTCAACTTCAGAACGTTCCGCCTCGATGACAGCAGGTACAGACCGATGGCAGCTGAATCTTCAATGGTTTCCTGCCTGGCAACAGAGGATCTGGTGCAGAGGCAGCGTGGCCGTAACCGAGTTGGTAGGGAGAACATCTCTTTGCTCGTGCGTTCTGCTGGGGATGTAGTTGGCGCCAGGGCGCCATTCGACCCGGCGCATGGCATTCGAACGAGTCACCACAGTTACTGCCTGGGCAGGACCATGGGATTGTCGAGAGACGAACTACAGCAGCTTGGTTGGTCCGCGTTCTATCATGATATTGGAAAACAGGAGTTGCCCGAGACTGTACTCTGCACACCGGGAAAACTGAGTAGGCAGGAACGACTCCTGATCAACAGGCACGCTCAAATGGGCTATGAACTTCTGTCCGGCTGGCATTCGGAACTAAGGGAAGTGGCCCGGACCGTTGCCCTTACCCATCACGAACACTGGGATGGGTCGGGCTATCCCTTCGGTCTCAAGGGGAAGGATATCCCGCTATACACGCGTATCGTCTCGATCGCCGATGTATTCGATGCCCTGATCAGTGAGCGTTGCTACAAACCTGCGTGGCCAATAAGTTCTGCAGTGACCTTCATTCAGAATGGCAGGGAAGCCCAGTTCGATCCGTGGCTGGTAGACAAGTTCGAAAAGATTCTGCCAGATATCCTGGCGATAGTGTAGGCGCAATGCGCTGAGCTTATTGCACCAGTCCGACAGACTGCTAGCAGTGACTCCCAGGCGCACTGGTCGAGGGTGGCGTATCTGCCATTGGCCCGCCGTAGCAGCGCTTGCCCGTCATATAAAGGAGGTAGCCCTTCTAGATGTTAGAAGGAGTAAGCTGAAGTGAGGAGAAAAGACAACGCCGTCAAAAGCCACTGAGCTTCCCGGTATGCCATGTTCTCTTCTCACTCTGGCGATTTAAGAGCTTCTTTTAACAGGTGGACTTCTGAAGATATCAAACGGAATGTGGCGCAGGATTTCACAAGGTTCACTCATATTCGTGGCACGTCCCACCAAAAGCAGACAGAGGGGTGCTAGACACTTGGTTTGCCAATCCTGACTATCCACCGCTTCTGGTACTGAATTACCTGAATGATGTTCGCTTCTTGAACATCCCCTTCACGATGCGGCAGGGTAATATCAGCGTCATTTCACGCAAGGTCGAGCGGGATGAGTTACTAGCTTTGGCCAATAGCCACGGATTACATCTTTGCCCGAGTACCACCGAGGGGTTCGGACACTACATTAATGAGGCCAAGTCCACCGGTGCCGTGGTCATTACCACGGATGCTGAACCTATGAATCGCCTAGTAACATAGGAAATGGGCTATCTGGCTCGCGTGAGAGAGGTGCAGCAGGGGAGTTTGGTGAACAAGAACATTGTGGACAGACGAGATCTTGAGCAGGTGGTAGATCAGTTGTTGTCTCTCTCAGTTGAGCAGCGCCGGATTCTTGGAAACAGGGCCCGTGCATCGTATCTGGAGCAAAAGCAGATGTTCCACAAAGCCATGGCTAAGGCCTTTTTAAATCGTTGAAGGCAATCATGGACTCCCGTTACTCATCATAACCGGGTTTTAAGGAAAATCCGGCTACACTGGATTTCAAGATATCCACTTGCGCCGGCATGCGAAAACATATCCGGCGTTTCAGCTAAAAAAAACGGAATATGGGGTGTCCGAGAAATGGTCCTTCAGCTCCTGGTAATTTGTAATCCTGTCTCGCAGCGGTCTGACATCCTGTTTTGTTGTTCTGGGCAGCAGTTGCATCGGCTCAGCCCCGATAAATTTCTGGATCCGCTGCATCTCGGGGTGAAAATCGGAGAGTAAATCCTCGTAATGGACAGTTATCTGTTCATGTTTGGAAAATTTTGGTTCGATTTCCTCCTGCCGTTTCTCCAGCGCAGAAAAATATTCCATCATCTTGTCGGGCTTGCAATAGACCTGCTTTTGCTGTCGCTGGGGAGGTTTTCTGTAATACAGCCACCACTGTCCCGACAGATGCGCCTTAATATTGGAAACAAACTGCTCGGCCAAATTTCTTCGTTGCAGATTGATGACCAACAAGTCGTCTATGCCGGACAGTACATTCCAGACATTCGCCCAATGCTTGTTTTGCGGGGCAAAAAACTGCAGATCATGTATAGGAAAACCTACCGCCTGAATATCGCTCACGTAAGGGCGGTAAATATGGTTACGAAGGATCTTCTCCGGCTCTTCCTCAAGGCCGTATGGAAAATATGCTATTGCGCCTGGGTTGAACATCTCGCCATGCACAACCACATTGGGATGGGAGAGTAGTGTGCTTCGAAGCATATGTGTACCGCTTCTCGGCGTTGCCAGAATAATGAATTTCTTGTGGGTGTCAGTATATCTTTCCATGGTGTTTTTATGTTGGAAGAAGCCTTCCTATCTGCGTTGGTTGTACGCTATTTTTTCATAGAGCAGTCATTCTATCTGTTTTGAGTGAAGGATAGGAATTCCAACCCATAAAATCAACCTATCTCAATGCACCCAACAAGGCATCGTGTAACCTCCACATGGATTTTGGCGAGCGCAAAGCACTTCTTTCCCTGCCCATTGTCGGTATAACGATGAAAATCCACCCCAATATCCCGTCAGACCAAGTCTGGTGTACAAGTGTCCCAATACAGGTCAAGAAGTACCTGCGTTTTTTGCACGACGGGTGAGATTACCTACCAGTTCACCGTCTGGTCATACTCGAATTCTGGAGCCGGATCCACTGCATCAACACCCCATCTCTGACACTGATCCAGCTCCAGATAAAATTCCGGTGGACCACGGGCAGGTGAGACCTCTGGCGCACAATCCGGCTCCCCGATATGCCGCAAGATACGCCCGACAGGTTCCAGTTCGGTGACGAAGGCAATAATCCTCATTTCACCGCCGCACCTTGGGCAGACCAGCGGATTGATCTCATAAATCCTGGCAAGCAGCATGGCCCAGATCGATGCAAAGAGGCATCCAGATGTCTGTTCTGCCATGTTTGCATCTGTTGCGCATCATCTGGACAGAGCAATCCACGCCGAACGAACAGACGCAGTACCCGCTTTCATATCTTCTCCTGGGCTTGCTGAATAACTTCACCGCTGAGTCCAGTGGCTTCGTAGAACTGCAATCCCTCTTCTGTTTGAGCGAAAAGTCCATCAATCATGCAGCTATGGAAATGCAGGTGGGCATTGAGCGCCGAGCCAAAACGATGGATATAGGTTACACCGCCGTGTCTGGCCGAAGGTGGTGCATCAGGACATTGCTCCCGCAGGGTACGCTCTATAACCCGCAATCCAACTTGTAGGACACGCCCGGTCAGTTCTGCGTCCTGGAGAAGGAAGCAGCGCAGACAGACATCCTTGTTGTCGTTCCTGTCGATTGACATGCCCTTAATCATAGAGAACCAATAGACCGCACCGGTTTCCGTGACATTCCTGCTCTCCTTGTCAGAACTCAACGACACCGTTTGCAGAACGGCACTGCAGAGCTGGCAAATCCTGTAACCAGCCTGCCATTCCAGTGCCCAAACGACACTCAAACGGCTTGGCCAGCACAGATGACCACCTCATCCTGGTCCGGTTCGATTAAAGTTTATCAATACGTATGGGTAAACCGCTCAATAGATGCTATCCCCCCCCCGCCAGTGCATGGATGGTATTCATAGCCAATTTTCGCATCCAGTGTGTCTCCAGGCTGGTAATAGTGATATTTTCCTGAGTATCTTACTATCTGATCAGGTTGCAGTAATTTTGTCTTTCTATTTGCCAATCCATGGGATGTGGCCCCATGGATTCCTACCACATTAAAGTCAAAGGATACCGGATACGGGGATGTATTTTTAACAATCGCATTCCAGGTTTTTTGGTCTTGGCTAAAAGTAAAAGCCTGAAACTCTGCAGTTGGCCTGACAATCCGTCTGTTTTTTGATCCTAAAAGCGTTGCGTTGATCCGTGACCTGTTGACCAGGTCAAGTTTAAGTTGAGTAGTAAGCATGTAGGGAAATGTGGCAGTAACAGTCATCGTCTCCCCTGGTAAAAGATCGGCTGGAAGTTGGGCACCACCTGCATCACAGGATTTGTTAATCTCTCTAAACACCTGAGTGCCCTTAACCAGAATAGAGGATTTGTTGATGGGCATGGTTCCGGTATTGGCAATAGTTGCACTCCATTGCCATGTATTTCCTGTTGAGGAGCGTTCTTGCAGCACCTTGATTTCGGTTGCCACTATTTTCGCTCTGAATTTGGCAAGCGTTGGCTTTGTTTTTTGTATTTGTGCAGGGACAGGTTTATTGAGGTTCGAGGCAGGCGGGGCAGCAGAACTTTGTGATAACGGCAGCAGAAGAAATACAGTAGAAGACAGCAAAAAGTTTAGACGCTTAGAATAAGACCATTTGGACATCACACAACTCCTGTTTGTTGGTTTGGACCACAACATAATCCATGCTAAAGATAGAAATTTCAACCCATAAAATCAACCTATCTCAATGCACCCAATAAGGTATCGTGTAACCTCCACATGGATTTTGGCGAGCGCAAAGCACTTCTTTCCCTGCCCATTGTCGGTATAACGATGAAAATCCACCCCAATATCCTGTCAGACCAAGTCTGGTGCACAAGTGTCCCAATACAGGTCAAGAAGTACCTGCGTTTTTTGCACGACGGGTGAGATTACCTACCAGTTTGCCTTTGCCCTTCTTGCTGTATCTCTGACTGTCTCTGCCGCATCTATTTCACCCGGTGATTTGATCATTACTGAGGTTATGGCTAATCCAGCTGCGGTGTCTGATGCCAATGGAAAGTGGTTTGAAATACGCAATCTCACGGGAAATAGTCTGAACTTGAATGGGTTAACTCTGTCGGATAATGGTAGTGATTTCCACATTATCGATATTGGTCCACTCATGCTTAATCCTTTTGACTATTTTGTGTTTGGAAGGAGTGGTGATAGCCGGAATGTTTGAAAGGCGTCTACGCGGATACCGTGCGATCAGTTACAGCGCCGGAGAAATTTAAACAAATTTGTAAGCGGATCTTTTCCTGGGTAGATCACATGGTTTTCAGCAGATTTGTTTTCGCTAGATCATCAACGCATGATGACCATTAGATACTCAATACTAGAACCTATATGCAAATTGACTTGGCGCTAGATTCCAATCCTATTACTTGATGTTGCCAGTCATTACCAGGTCACTCCCACTCGATTGTAAATAAGGTTGGTAAATATCTTAAATACAATTGCTTATCATTGGAAGGCAGAGTGAGTACCATGGAACATACCATTACCAAAATTTCTTGACTGAACTGCTAAACAATCTAATAAGACCGAATCACTCTTTATGCATTTATTTCCTCTTGGATCGCACCAGGATCTCCTCAAAATACGGTCTCTCTCTGAAGATTATATTTTCCATTGCTCGATAACCGGACCTGGCGGAGGTCAACACATGGCCCTCCAATGCCAGCCTCATGGTATCCGGATTCGCCAAGTAGTGGGTGCTCCCACCCACTATTTTGGAGCTGTCCATCCCAACGTCTTGTCCTCATCGAACCAGATAAAGCTGTGGCGCTTGGATGTCGGGTGGTAGTACCAGGTCGTGAAGATCTGCTCTTCTACCAGGTCCGGTTTGCCCAGCAGCACCTTGATGTCATCGGTGGTCATTCCTTTCTTGATTCGTCGCCAGAGGATGGGGTCCTTCCAGCGTTGAAGTGCGGCACCTCCCTCCAGCCGCTGTTCGAGCACCTCCACACGTTTTTCCAAGTCGATTATCCTCTGTTTCAGGTACGCCTCGCTCGCTATGGCCGAACTGCATACCAAGCCGGCTACAAGGAGCGTTGTCAATAATCTCAATAGATTCATGTCTAATCCTAATAGCAGGAGTTATTACGGTCGGATCAGCCTAAGACCGCCCCATCAATCCTTATTTGGCGTAGACGGAGGATTTGCGGGCTTCACCGCTTTTACGTCCAGCTTCATTGACGCATGTGGAGCCTGAGTCATCTTCTTTCCATGCATCATTCCCCCCATTTCCACATGCTTGGCCTGATTTTCTTCCTGTGCATCAATCTTTTTCTGAATGGCAACAATATATTCCTTCGCAATCTCGTTGTTGGGATCCAATTCCAGAGCATGGGTCAACATCGCCTTGGAATAGTGGAAGGCGCTTGAGTGCTCATAGAGGAATGCCAGAGTGATAAAGAGCTTGGGGTCCTTGGGGGAGAGGCCGATTGCATCCTGCATAGTGCGAATCCCTTTACGGTACTCCTGCTGCAGCAGATAAACACCCATCAGCTTGCGATGTGCGTCCAGCGACTTGGAGTTGTCTGCAATGAACTTTTTTAAGATCGTTTCAGCCTGCTTCAACAACTCAGTTCTTTTAGGGGAGTCCGTGGCCAATGGCACTGCCTGGATATATAGCTCTTTTGCTTCAGCAAGCTTGTTAGATTCAGTGGCGCCCGCAGTTGAATGACCCAGGGTAAAAGCAAACAGTGAAAGTGCAACGATTCGGAAGAATATTTTCATCAGAGTCCTCTTTGTCGAAAACGGTTTTCTAAAAAACAGTATCAGCAATAATAGGAACGCAAAGGACGCAAAGCTGTTAATCACTCCGCGTTCTCTGCGTTCCAGTCAGCGTACCTTAAGGTGCGGTGGCAATGCCACTGGAAACCAGCATCAACAACGTCAGGCCGAACAGGATCAGTAGCACGGCCAACACATTGGATCCCGCTTGCATTCCCTTTGACGGCTTGTTGACGATATATTTCTCCAGCTCACCACTCTCCTTCAGGCGTTCATACTCCAGCCTGTGTTCATGTTTGAACTCTTCCAGCGGCACGGCGCCGGTAAAGATGATGGTGCTCATCGGGAACCTGTCCGGGCGGAAGTGGGAATTAAAGAAATGCACCGTGAACAGGAACATGGTGGCCAGCAACGCCTCTTCCGCATGAATGATGGTCGCCAGGTTAAATATATATCCCGACAGGAATTGGGCCGTAACGGTCGGCGCAAACAACATCCCTCCGCTCAAACCGATGATAGCCACACCCCAGAAAGGTGCCCAATAGTCGAACTTCTGCCAATAGGCCCAACGGTCAAAGTCGGGACGCTCGGCCTTGCCGAAGAACCACATGAACATCCCCTTCAG
>SWBX01003523.1_pt1 | contig 30418 bp, 15 predicted proteins | sample 4693051 | NCBI WGS metagenome assembly SWBX01 (sample SAMN10267272, study PRJNA491770) | bioreactor metagenome | isolation source: DHS bioreactor inoculated with marine | place: Japan: Omine Ridge, Nankai Trough | reverse complement strand
CCTGAATTCCCGCATTATTGTAACGAGGTAGGCGGCGCAACCCCCAATTTTGTGTAGAGATCCTTTTGCCGTTTTGTAATCTCCCCAACTTGCAGTTGCTGTCCCGTTACTTCGAAGCATTCAATGATGTCGAACTCATCCAAAACCTCCTGCAGAGTGTGGTTCTTGAACAGATTGTTTTCCTGCATTCTCCGGGTGATATAGGACAAATAGATGAGCGCAATGAACTGAACAAAGAGTTTGCCATCCAGACTTTGTTCTGATGAGACGGCCATCCGGCGTAGATTCAGTCGTTCTTTTAGGTTTTCGAACGCCTTTTCAACTAGATCCTTGTTTCGATAAATTTCCAGCGCTTTTATCGGGTCCTTTATTTCGTTACTCATAAGGGTAAAATATCCGTAATTGCGCTTGGCCTCTGCCAAAGCCTCTTCTTTGGCAATGACCTTGGTCCCTCGGATCGGTGTGGTTTTCACATCAAAATATTTAATATACAGCTTCTCATGATCAGGATTCCGCTGACCGTTTTCCAATTCTTCCTGCAAGTCAACTAACCGGTTGTTGAAAGCTTTTTCATCCTCTAAGGCTCGATCCGGAGAGTGAAACAGGTGAAGATACATCCGGCGCTTCGCTTTGAGTGTGTCCCTTTTATACGGGCGGTCCTGAGTATAATCCCAGGTAACCGGCAAAGAATAAGCATAGAGTTGATAATCTTGACTGTAATGGTTCCAACTGCGCATGGTGTTCCGCACGGTATCCAGATGTGTCTGCACGAGTTTCAGTGATAATTTAGCGGCGATCAGAAACTTCATATGATGCCGATACAAGTCATTGATGTTGGCCGCACTGAAGAAACCCCGATCCAGCACCACTTTGATTTTCTTATAGCCCAGGGTATTCATATCAGCCAGCAGTTTTCTCAGGGTTTTCACATCGGGAATATTCCCCGCCAGCTTCCGGTAATAAAAGGGCAGACGAGATTGTTGCCCGAACAACAGAGACAAATTGATCTGTGGCAGATGATCATGATCTTTGTTTCTTCCCCAGCGGACCTGTCGGAGGCACTTTGAATAACTGGATACCGACGTGCTGTCATAAGCCAGGTATTCTTTGTCAACAAGCCTTTTTCCTTGAAGCCGGAAGAAGTGTTGCCTAGCTTCCTCATTGATGGAAGCAAACAATTCGCTACTTCTTTGGGAGGGAATCACACTCCCAAAGGGGTGCCGATGAATGGCTGCCCATCGAGGGAAACGACTTAGGGGATTTCTATCCTCCATAATCAGGTAATAGGCAATGGACAGAATCTGACGATAACTGTCAGGAAAACAGGTCTTTAGATTCTCCGTTACCCCGGTCTCTTCTCCAATGCGGTCAAAGAGATATGTCGCCCCAAAGAAGTAGCGCGCTGTCCGCGTCATTGGCACCGGACCCCGTTTAGCTCGTTTCCCAACTTCCGGTGGCTTTTTTTTACGGGTCGGTATGATCTGTCGTGTCTCGGGATCTACCCGCCCAATGCATTTGCGCTTTGCCCGGGACTGTTTTTTTCTCTTATCCCACCACGAAATTGACTCGTAGGCATACGTTATCCCAGTCTTTTTATTGGTCTGATATACAATAGCTGCCATGAATATCCCTCCTGTCCTCGTTACAATATTATAATACGTAACGAGGTACATGGCAACCTTGATTTGCAATTATTTCACTATTTTTAGCTGGTTACGTCAATTTCATCGTTACACTTTTTCGGGAACGCAGGCTAAAAGTGGTTCCACACACGATATTCTTACTTCATTGAACCATTCTTCTCTCATCGGATCGGCGTTGTCGGCAGTATTGTCGATGCCGATTGCAGGGGTGATCATCACCGTTAATAAGATCAGTAAACCAAATAATAAACGCCACTCATGTTTCATAATGTTTCTCCTACCGATTCCAAGTAATTCCCGGAAATGCCTGATTTCTTATCTAAAATTAAAGTCTACTAAGATGATCAATTAAAATCAAATATCAAGGATGAAAAATGCAGCTAATGAAGGCCATTTTTCAACAATTTGTTTTATACCGATTTCTTGTATGACTGATGAAAAATGTGGGCTATCCGGTAAATTCACCCGACCATAAACGCTGGAGGAACTCCTGGTATGGCAGGATTCTGATGTGCCCGACCTGGCGGGCTCTTTTCTCCATGGAAACACAGATATACCGTTTAAATATCTGCTCCTCCCGGATGGCGTGCAACGATTTTAAATCATGAGACGCCACATTTGTTTTTGCTTTGATCTCAATCACTGTGTGATCGTCCAATATGAAGTCCACTTCAAACCCGCTGGTTGACCGCCAGAACCGGATATTCTCACCGGAATAATAATCACACCAGCAACGCAGTTCGTGATGCAGCCATGTTTCGAATGCAAGCCCAAACTCCGGCGTGCCCGGCGTCGGTGAACGACCCTGTAAAGAGGAAACAACCCCGACATCGAAAAAGTAATATTTCGAGGAAACAATGGGTTTCCGTTTTTTTGATTTGCCCCATGCCGGAACTTCATGAAGGATCAACGTATCTTTTAATATTTCAAAATATTCATAAACCGTCGTTCTTGGCACTTGTGCGTCACTGGCCAGTTTTGTGAAATTTACGATCGATGCGTTGCACGATGCAGCGCTATACAGGAATCGAGTGAATGCGGTTAAATTTCTGGCAGCTCCCTCTGCTACGATTTCCTGCTGAAGATACAATCCGGTATATGCCCGGAGATCCGCTTCCGGGTCGTCAGAAAAATAGATTGATGGAAGTAATCCGCACCGGATCGCCCGATTGAGATCAAAATGGTTTTTCAATTCAAACCGGCACAATGGATTGAGGTGTTTGATTCGCGCCCTTCCACCCAATAGATTCACGCCTCCCCGACGAAGTTTTCGAGCGCTTGAACCTGTGAGAAGAAATCGTACGCCCTTTTTCGTAATCAAACGATGCACTTCATTAAGCAGTTCCGGCAGGCGTTGGATCTCATCAATCACTACTAATTTGCAGTCATCTGCAATTTCCTCATACAAACGCCCCGGTCTTTGACTCAAATCGATAAACACCGCACCGTCCAGCAAATCATAAACAACAGCATTATCAAGCTGCTGTTCAATCAAAAAACTCTTGCCGGTCTGTCGGGGACCCAATAGAAAATGTGATTTTTTATTGAGTAATTCCGGAAGATTTACGATCCTGGGAATAATTGGAACTCCATCATTATATCCTTTATTCATCGCTTTCATCGTCATTTATCATGACAAATGACGATTGAGTTGTCAAATGTCGCGGGTTGCCATCCCGGAATCAACAATCTGTGCCACCTGCCGTAAATAACATGAAGATTCAGGATTGGTGAAGAACAATCCCAAAATAGCCTGACACGTTTTCCCGAATAAGGATGAATCAAGTTGATTGATGTATTTCCAGGCGATGACTGAGCCGTCACTAATCTATATCTAACCTCTGGTCTCGAAAAGTTAGAATCTTTCTTTGAAATTGATTTGCCACCGGTTTGGATTTCATACACAATTAAAATAACAGGAGGTTCAGCCATGAGATGTAATTTAATGTTTCTATGCATTGTTGTCTGTCTGCCGGTGATTTGTTCCGGCGCCGTTATTCATGTCCCAGGGGATCAACCGACGATTCAGGCAGGGATCGATGCGTCGGTGGACGGCGATACGGTCCTCGTTGCCGATGGTACGTTTATAGGTGAAGGCAACAAAAACATGAATTTTGGTGGTCGTGCCATCACGGTGGCTTCGGACGGTGGTGCTGAGGGTTGTATCATCGACTGTGAGGATGATGGCCGGGGATTCTATTTCCACAGTTCTGAACCTCCTGAAGCTGTTGTCGAAGGTTTTACCATTCGGAATGGCCATGTAATCAGTACAGGGAGTTATCCGGGACCCGGTAAGGGCGGTGCCATATATTGCGATATTGCATCACCCTCCATTTTCAACTGTATTTTTTTAAATAACACCGCTGAAGTTTTAGGAGGTGCGGTTTTTGCTGATGAAGGGGCACTTGTAATCACGGGATGTACATTCAACAGCAATGTTTCGGATGCATACGGAGGCGCTGCATATTTCTCTGATAATGAGGTCTCACTGGTTGATTGTATTATCACGGGGAATTTCAGTGAAAATGCCGGGGCAGGTTTCTATTTTAAAAGCTGCACATCGGCATTGATCGATAATTGTAATTTCCAGAACAATCGCACCTATAAGGAAGATGGCGGCGGTATCTTTTCGAATAGTTCGACAATCACGGTTATCAATTCGGTATTTGAAGGTAACGAAGCTGCATATGGTGGCGGAATTTTCGTTTCCGATGGTGAAGTCGAAATTGGGGGCAGCCTCCTGACCGGGAATTATTTCAGTCGGAACTTTGCTGCCGTGGGATCCGATTTAGCGGGGTTCAATTACGGAGAACCTGTACACAATGCAACGTTCAATTCATTTGCCGGATATCATCTTTCCGATTATTACGTTTGTTCCCAGGATGCATTCGATTTATCCGGTTGTACATCCGCGCTCACGCCTATCACTCAGGATGTTTACGTCAAACCTGACGGCAGTGATTCCAACGATGGCCTGACCTGGGACACCGCATTCAAAACAGTGCACTATGCGTTCAGCCAGGTTCTGGGATCGGATGTCACCCCAGTCACCATCCACCTTGGGCCGGGAACCTATTCCAGTACCGCAACAGGAGAACATTTTCCGCTGCCCATGTTGTCGTATGTATCGCTAGAGGGCAGTGGTGAATCAGATACGATCCTCGACGCGGAGAATTTGTCAGGCGTTATTCTGGGATCCCGGGATGATCATGTCGAAATTTCCGACCTGACCATTACCGGCGGTATTTATCGTTGGGGTGGCGGTGTTCACATGATGGATGTATCGGCTGTGATCTCCAGATGTACCATCACCGGAAATACAGCTGAATTTGGGGGAGGTGTCGGTGGTCACACCATGAGTCTAACCATGCTGGAATGCACGGTCACCAATAACACGGCTGATTATGGGGGAGGTCTTGAAGCGGAATCCACGGAAAAAATCAACTTGATCGATTGCGTTTTTTCAGGAAATACGGCCGATCGGATAGGTGGGGGGCTCCGGCTGGCCTATCATAATTCGTTAATTAGTAACTGCATCATCACTGATAACTATGCGCGTTATAACGGGGGAGGTGTCCATTCTGGGGGGATGGTTTTGGAAGGTGTGTTCGAAAACTGCGTGTTTGAGAATAACACTACGGATGGAGACGGTGGCGGTATTTTTTCACGATATGAAGAGGGTGAGATCCGGGGATGCACATTCACTGGAAACACCGCACAGAGATTCGGCGGTGCCTTCTATGGTGAGGAAACCACTGTGGTTCTGGGCGGATCGGCTGCCAACACCAACACATTTGATAACAATTTTGCAGGGTCCGGTACAGACCTTTCCCTGGCAACAATTCAGAATCCGCCACTGAATGCCACATATAACAGCTTCATGGGTCATCATGATCTGGACTATTATGTGTATCCGGTGGAGGGATTCGATTTCAGTCATTGTGAATGTCAGTTGAACCCAGTGACACAGGATGTGTACGTATCGGAAACAGGCAGTAACGACAATGACGGTTTGAGTTGGACTACGGCATATCGGACCATCCGGCATGCATTGAGTCAGGTTCATGGTGAACCAACAAATCCTGTGACAGTGCATATTGGATCCGGCACCTATTCAGAATCAACCGGTGAGATATTCCCGTTTCCACTTTTGCCCTATGTCACATTGCAGGGATCCGGGGAAGAGGATGTCGAGATCAATATCAGTGACTCGATCAATGGATTCTTTGGTTTCGACGATTCAGAATGCATCTTTTTAGATTTGGATATCAGTGGATCATATACCGGAATAACCGCATTTAGCTCTGAAATTTCCATGACTGATTGCACCCTTTCCGGCAGTCAGAAATGCGGTGTGCAGTGTGAATACTCAGTACTCAATATGTCCCAATGCTCGATAATGAACTGCGGAGACAGCGGACTCAGGCTTGAAAATACCGAGGGTATCATTTCAGGGTCCTATTTTACGGGTAATACAGCATCCGAAAGTGGTGGTGCGATTAGGGCGGAGCAGTCACCCATAACTGTTTCAAATTGTGATTTTTATGCTAATGAAGCCAATGGCGGCGGTGCTGCAATCTATTTCAGAGATTCATCGCCTATCGTAACGAACTGTATGTTCAGAAACAACTCGTGCAATACGCGGGGGGGAGGGATGAACTGCTGGGATTCATCTCCTGCGATCATGAACTGTAATTTCCTGAACAATACTGCCAATAAGAGCGGAGGATTGGGCGTTTCGGGCGATACGGTCGCTGATGTGAGAAACTGTATTTTCTGGTACAATACAGAAGCCCAGATCTCCGGCAGCGGAACCGCGCTGGTGACCTATTCCAATGTTGAGGGTGGCAGGGAAGGTGAAGGCAACATTGATATCGAACCAGGGTTCGTTTCGGGACCCCTGGGCGATTATTATCTGGATCAAACCACCAGTCCGTGCGTTGATTCCGGCAGCGCTCCGGCAGACCAGATCTGTTTTGATACGTTAACAGATCCTGTGTGTCTCAGTGATCTCACCACAGCTGCAGATCACAGCCCGGATACAGGCACCGTCGACATGGGTTATCATTATTCACCATTATGTGCTGAGTTGGGCTGTACCATTGAAATGCCGTCGGATTACTACCGGCCGGATGATCCATGTTACTGTAATGTAACGGTATGTAATGCTGAAGGATCAACGCTGGAGGGGTATCCTCTATTCGTTATCCTGGACGTGTACGGCGCTCTGTTCTGGGGTCCGGGTTTCACAGAAGAATACGATTCATATCTCATGGATTACCCGCATTTTCTGCCGGGTGAAACTATCGTCACGGTGTTGCCGGCATTCACCTGGCCCGATACCGGAACGACTGCCGCCGGGATCCGCTTCATCGCCGCACTGACCAATCCGGAGGTCACAGCCGTGTTCGGCGAGATGGATACGTTTGAACTCGGATGGGGGTATTGATTGAAGAATTGTTGATGCCGGTGGATATTTGAGCGCACCATTATCAGATCATCCCGGTGCACCTGTCCGGAAAAACATGAATGGAACAAGAAGAGTAGAATTTTTGACTTTTATCACAACAACGATTATTATTGTCAGCGGGGTGGAAATCATTTTATTCAATCTGAAGGAGGGTCAAAAATGAAAGAAACAGATCTGAAAATTTTTCTCATTATGTTTTTAATCTACGGATTAACCGGTGTGTCTGTTTTCTCCGCATGGGTGACGGTTGGTGATGCAGGATTCTCCGGCGGGGGAGCTGATTACCATGATATTGCCATTGACGGCAACGATACGCCTTATGTGGTTTATACAGTGCGGGACAACGACAACAAGACGACAGTCCGGAAGTTCAATGGTACGAGTTGGGAAGTCGTGGGAATGCCCGGTTTTTCGGCAGGTCATGCATCTAACAATACAATGGCTGTTGACAGTAGTGATAACCCGTATGTGGCATATCTGGATTGGGAAAACAGCTATAGTGTGGCTGTCCGGAAGTTCACCGGCACGAATTGGGAACACGTCGGTGATGTTGGTTTTTCGGCAGGTCAAACAAACTTCCCGTATATGGCTCTCGACCCAAGTGATTCACCACATGTGATTTATCTGGACTACGAAGTCAGCCAGAAAGCGACTGTTATGAAATATGGTGGTACGAGTTGGGAGACTGTGGGGATGCAGGGTTTCTCTACCGGCTGGATAGAAGACTCGGTACTGGCTTTTGACAGCAGCGACACGGCCTATGCCGCTTATCAGGAATCGGAAAACGGTCTGAAAGCGACGGTAATGAAGTTCAATGGCACAAGTTGGGAAACACTCGGTTCTGCAGGGTTCACAGCGGACTGGGTCAAATACATGAGTCTGTCATTTGACAGCAGCGATACCCCTTTCATTGCATTTCAGGACGGGGCAAATGACTTCCAGGCATCAGTCATGAAATACAACGGCGTCACCTGGGAGCACGTCGGTAATCCCGGTTTCTCGGTCGACCAGGCTTTCTTCACAAAACTGGCAATTGACAGCAACGATACACTCTATGTGCTTTACTCGGACATCGGAAACTCTCAGAAGGCAACCGTCATGAAATTCAACGGCACCAATTGGGAAACAGTGGGTTCGAAGGGTTTCTCCGCAGGTCAGATAACCTGGCCGCACCTGGCTTTCGACAGCAGTAATACGCCCTATGTCGTTTACGGGGATGTGGTAAACTCAAGCAAGACGACGGTCATGAAATATGAGGATGGGCCATCACCGACACCGACAGCAACACCGGCGTGCACTGAATTGGGAGTTACACTTTCGATGCCATCAACATATTTCACACCGGGTGATCTTTGTTCATGTACTGTTTTCGTGTGCAATACAGACAGTCAGGTCTATAACGATGTTCCGTTGTTTGTGGTCCTGGACGTGTATGGGTCATATTTTTTCGCACCTTCCTTCTCTGATTTTGATAATTTCGAAATCGATCTGCCTCCCGGTAGACAAACCGTGGAAGTTTTACCCGAATTTATCTGGCCGTCTGGAGTGGGGAGTGCGCAGGATATTATCTGGTATGCTGCCATGACAAACGCTGAGATGACTGAGTTGTTTGGTGAAATGGATATGTGGATTTTTGGCTGGGGTGTTTAAACGGATTGGTTGAGGAAAAAATCGTTTCAAATAGCCGGAAAATGGTGAGTCGAACAGGGTCCGACACCGCCTGCCTGGACGTAGTCCGCCATAACCTTGGCGACGGCGGGGCGAAGTCTGGATCCGGTGGAGACACGGATTGCGAACGAGTCAAGTCCGGCAGGTGCGTGGGCGGTACAGAGATGCGCCGGCTGTTTCTTTGCATCCGGACACCCGGTCCGTTGAATATGCCGGTAAAGAAGGCCATTTTTCACCGGGAGATACCCGATTCAGGCCAGCATAGCTTATGATGATACATCACAAATTTAGTATTTATTCTGTAACTGATGAAAAATGCTGGACCGGGATCAGGCAGACAGAAAAAGGATCAACGAAGGAAGAAATGGCGGAATCGGATATAAAAAGGAATGAAGAGTAACAGAAAAATCATTCCCGTGACTGACATGGCAGGAATGATTGGAAGCAGGATTCCGGCGATATGGATGTCGTCGATATAGTAGGATTCGGCATCACTGCCGCCCTGGACGCCGATACTGAGCATCGTGGCTACGGAACTGTCGTCGATGACTGCCGGGGTTACCGTTTCGGGATCCAGGTAAATCTGTAATCCATCTTCATTAACGACAATCACCACATGATGCCATGCCTCCGCGGCGCCCCGGCTGATACCCGAATCCTGCCAATCCGGTTCCAGTCCGGTTGGATTGAAACAGAAGTTGCTGGTGGAGGTTTCATTCCTGACACCCAGCATCCGGAATATACCGGCACGACTGCCGTCATCGCCCTCGAATATCACCCAGAAATCTTCATTCAGGTTCAGTGTTGGGTCATCATAAAACCATAGGCTGACAACTCCCATGACCTGATTCGGTGAAAAATCATGTGCCAGGGCGCCCCGGTTAGTGCCGTTGGCCACGCGGTAGCTGCTGCCATTGGGTGTATAATCATGAAAAAAGGTTGTGTTCACTGTGATACCCGCCTGGTTCTGCCAGTATGCAAGTGAAGGTGACGCATCACAACGGTTGACGTGATCCGCCGTGCTCAACCGGCCAACCACCCGGGTGGTGGCGGCACCTCTGGTATATCCAACGGCCAGATGACCCCTGATTGGATCCGCTGCAATAGTCGGATCATACATGCTCTCACCGGGGTGAGGGAAAGACATCTGCCGGTCGAACAAAAATTGACCGCCCAGATTGTATGATCGGCTGCCGTAAATGGTTGTTTCAGGTCCATTTCGATCGTCTTCCCAGATAACATTAATTTGCCGGTTCCAACCGAGAACAACATCGGGATTCACAGGGTCCAGTGCCCCTGTGCCGCTGACCTGGCCCAAAACCCCGCCCATGGGTGTACTGCTCTGCCATAGACTGGTCACAGGTGATGGGTTTTGTTCATCAACCTCGCATATACTGAAAATCTGTCCGGCGCCGGTATTTTCCGACCAGACGGTTACAAAGGTTGCATCGGTTGTTTCACTGAGACCGCCGTGAACATCGCAAACACACCCTTCTGCACCCATAGAGGATGTAATCAACCGTTTGTCCAGAAAGGCCATTCCCATACCCGGGTTCGGGTTGGCTGTGGAAGACCGCATGGCAAACCATCCCACGGGTGTGCCTTCAATCACCTGGAAAACGACATAAATATACCCCAGATCATCAATACAGATTTGAGGTTTATGATACTCGGCGAGTGGTGACGCGTCCACGATGGTCTGAAGATTCCACCCGGCGCCGGTGTTCTTTCCAAAGATAAGACCTCGGGTTGCCGTGGGATCCGCAAACGCAATCCAGAGACTGTCCGCAAATACAGACGTGGTTGCCGCAGAATAATCAAGTGCGACAGGGCTGGATGTCGAAACAATATCAATGGGAGTCCACCAGAAAACGGGTGGTTCATACATATCCAGAAATGCACTAAAAAAGTCCCCGGTAAACCCGTCGGCACTTATCATATACCCGTGATTGGGATCCGTAAGCCCGAACATTATCGTGGGATTCCCCAGATTAGGGGTGGCGGAACTTGCCACCTTGGAATCCGTTGGAATGCCGTCAAGTGTTATGGCCTGATGATAAATATGATTTGACACGCCATTGAAATTTGACCAGACCATATGGAGTGATTCCGCAGATCCTCCCACCTGGTCAAATGCCAGATCCGGCGCCGTTTGAGAATCGGTACCCGGAAGATCGTAGGCGAAATTGATTTCCCCTGAAAAGTAAGTGGCATCACTCCCGGTTGCCATAAGTGCCATAATTACAATCAGGATCCCCGTACGCCGGATTTCATTGAATAATTTCACTTTATGCATTGAACACCTTTCCAATCATATAATATTACGAAAATTCCGCTTGCTTCTATTTAGTTTACGTGTCCTGAGGGATCCGGTCAAGGTGATTGATTCCCAATGTATTTTCTGATCCGGTGGAGACCCGAATTGCGAACGAGTCAGGTCCCGCCGGTTCGGGGACGGTACAGAGATGCACCGGCTGTTTTTGATGAAAAATTGACTCAACCTCCTGTTTACATTATGTTTTCTACGAATATGTGAAACTGCCGGTCTGAAAGGAGATGAAGGGGGCGATATGGATGTCTTTACCCGAAACCCACGGGTTTTCCGTGGCATCATCTTACTTTTCCTGCTCCCGATTTTTTGTTCCGGTTGTGCAACCTATGGCGTAATCGGCAACAGACCGAAATATGCACGGGACATTCAGTCGGACTATTCGTTCAGGCACACTTTGAACCCGGGCCGCTCCAGCGATTTGATTTTAATCCTGACATTCTCCGGCGGGGGCACCCGGGCGGCAGCCCTGGCATATGGGGTCATGGAAAGCCTCCGGGACACGTCGGTCCCTCTGAACGGTGTCCCCCGGCGGTTGCTGGATGAGGTGGATGTGATCAGTTCCGTGTCCGGCGGGAGTTTTCCGGCAGCCTATTTCGGACTTTATGGAGACCGGCTTTTTTCGGATTTTAAAACGGAATTTCTGAGTCATGACATCACCAACGAACTCATGTTTAAATTCTTTAGTCCGCGACGGTGGTTTTCAAGCCGCGGACGAACCGAGATGGCTGTCAACCTGTTTGACAAACTGCTTTTCAAAGAGGCCACGTTTTCTGATCTCTGTCACCGGGAAGGGCCGTTGATTGTTATCAATGCCACTGATATGGGCAGAGGCGTGCGGTTCTCATTTTTACAGGAATATTTTGATCTGCTGTGTTCTGACCTGTCTTCTTTCTCCATTTCACGGGCTGTTACTGCGTCATCTGCGGTGCCGGTGCTTTTCCAACCGGTAGTGTTGAGAAACTATTCCGGGTGTACCATACAAGAGGGGAGTGTTCTGGCAGATTTAACGGCGCCCACGGTATCATCGTCCCGGATGTCCTATGTGGTTGACGGATTGCGGAGTTTTTCCCTGAAGGATAAACGCCCGTATATCCACATGGTGGATGGTGGCATCACTGATAATCTTGGGCTCCTGGCGCTTCACGAGATTGTTGAACTTTCCGGGGGTGCACGGCTTTTTCTGAACCGGATCGATGGAAAACCGGCCCGGCGTTTCATGGTGATCTCAGTGAATGCTTCCGCCACGCCATTTTACGGTCTGGATGCATCCAACAAGGAACCGTCACTGGAGGATACCATAAGTTCCCTGACGGATATTCCTCTCCACCGCACCAATGCATCTACATTGGAATTGTTTCAAAAAAGCATGAAACGGTGGACGGCAGAGTTGGACACAGATGAATACTCCGTTGAAGCATATTTTGTATTGATCGATTTCAAGAATATTCCGGAGCTGGACCGGCAGGATTATTTTAACGCGATTCCCACGGATTTTTCATTAACGCAGGAGCAGGTAGACAAGTTGATTGCGGTGGGTCGGGAGTTGCTGGAAAACAACTCTGAATACCGGGATTTCCTGATGGATTTCAATGCTGAAATGATCGGAATCAGGCAGACAAAGAAATAAATATTATCGAGTTGGTTCCGGTAGAGGCGTGCAGGGCGGTTGTTCTGAAAACCAATCCATATACTGATTGATATGGTCCTGTACTGGTTATAGAGCAATATTTTGAATTGTCTCCATCCGACCAGATATCCGTTCCGTCAATTCACTGGATTTCGTGTTTTCATCTTGTGTCAGGCGCTTTTCGCCTAACAATCCGCCCCAGACCCAGCAGACAACTGAGTATAAGCAGTAACAATCCCAGTCCGGCAGGTCCGGATGCCGGTAAAGGCGCCGGTGTGCCCGTCGGCTCAGGCGATCCTGATGTGGGTGTCGCCGTGGGCGTTGCTGTGGGTGTTGCAGTGGACGTTGCTGTGGGCGTTGCTGTTGGGGTTGCCGTGGGTGTTGCGGTTGCTGTGGGTGTCGCCGTGGACGTTGCTGTGGGTGTTGCAACCGGCGTGGGAGTATCGCTTCCGCAGGGGCCCGAGTAGTCCACGTTTACGCCTGCCTTTGCGGCTTCGCACGGATTGGCGTATGTCAAACCGTCACACCCGCATACCGGGTCATATATGGGCGGACACGTAATCGGCCGGGATTGGCAGATTCCGGCACCATCACAGTCGCCAGGGGCTTTGGCACAGTAGTCCGCGGGATCACAGTCGCCGTTCCCCTGACATGCTTGCGGCGTCTCCGTCGGTGTTGCCAACATTGTTTGATCGACAGTTTCCTGTTCAGCCACAACGGGGTTTTCTGCTCCCCGGACAGCCATTCCCATGAATAGTGTGAAAATTATAACCAACACAATACCCGAATCCCGTTTCATCACCAAACCTCCCCACATTTCCCGTTGATACTCACCACACAATATTCATCATAGTGAATGAAGAGATAATTATCCATGGTTTGCAGATATTCATTGCCGGGCTAATGAAGGCCACATTTCATCAACAGTTTGTAATTCTTCAGACGTGTTATAGATAATTGTAATTATAGGATTTTCTATGACTTGTTCCGTCTTCTGATGAAATATGCAGGTTAGCCCGGTAATCTCTCAAAGGGATATTCCATAGATTTCTTATGTGTTCACACTGATCCGGGGTAAAAAATGCAGAGTAAACGGGATGGAATGTCACAATAGTGTTGAATTTTTCAGTCGGTTTTTTGTAGTATGGCGTCGACAACGATGCTATCGGATCGAAAATAATTATTTTTGAGGAGTTAGAATGAATAAGCAAATTTTGTGTTCTATCTGTATTTGTATTCTTTTAATCATTATACCAGTGACTTCCGCAGATAATTCTGTGAGTGATAAGGATCTGGAAGGACATGATGCTGTGGTTTTGTTTGAGAAGGGAATATACAACCACGCGTTTACACTGGAGCTATCCAAGAGCACCATCCATCGGAAAATCAAATTTCTGACCCAGAAGGGCATCGAGGAATATGGCACACGGAAATTGTATATCTCCCCGGGGTCGGAAAATATTTCAGGGATTAAAGGCACGGTTCTTCTTCCTGACGGGAAAGAAGTGAAAATTCGGAGGAGTGATATTTTTCGAAAGGACATCGTAAAAAAGAGCGGACGTAAAATGAAGGAGATCAGTATCGTTTTTCCATTCCTGGAGGTTGGGGCGATTGTTGATTTTACTTACGACATCAGTTTTGAAGGTTTACGAAGAATATCACAATGGTCGTTTCAAGATGAGTTATACACGGTTCATTCGGAAATCAGTTTTATGCCCTGGCCCACTTTGCGTCATGGGTATACACTTCGAAATTCCATTGAAGAGCCTGAAATGAGCCAGACCAAGCCCGGGGGGCATAAATCTTTAAATTTCATCAGAAAGAATATCCCTGCTTTAACGAAAGAAGGGCATAGTCTTCCGTATAAAAGTCAGACAGAATCCATCAGTTTTTATTATTCGGATTCCAAATTGAACCACGATGATTTCTGGCGGAAATGGGGAATCAAATATTACAAGAAATATATCAAAAAATTGATCATGCCCTGTAAGCAATCGCAACAAATTGTTCGGAATGAATTCAGTCAATATGCCAGAGATGGTGAGGGTCAGGAAGTGTTGATCCGGGCTTTGTACGACTATGTCATCACCCACCATTTTTCCGTTGGAATGCTTTCGAAAAAGGAGAGGGAAAACCTGGATGACAACTATTGGGAGCGACTTAACAAACTGGATAAAAGTTCTAAGTTGTTCGGTCAGACGTATTTGAGTAACCGGCAGATGACCTATCTTCTGGCGTCACTGATCAAAACAGCGCTGCCGAAAGTCGATATCAAGGTTGTATTCTATATTCCATGGGATGATAATTTGTTTGATCCCTATTTGGGAACAATGGCTCAATTCACCGATATGATGCTGCAAGTCAGTTTTCAGGACAAATCGCTATGGCTGTCACCGTCAAAAAGGTTCATGGAAGCCGATATGACGCCCTGGGCCGCCAAAGGAATCCATGTTTTGGTTTTGGATGGGGAATCATCTGATTTCGAAAAAATACCTCTGGACAAAAATTCTGATAATAAATCCCTCACCCGGCGTCATGTGGAATTTGATCTGGAAGAGGGAAATGTCGCAATAAAGCAGAGAGAGGAACACAATCAGTACATGAGTTACTATCTGCGTTCAAAACTCTCATATTTAAGTGAAACAGAATGGAAAGATTATTTTGAAGATGAAGTAAAAGATGAGTTTGGAGATGAAGCGGAATTAATTTCCCATGAGATCATCAATCTTGACGATATCACCAAACCCATGATTGTTGAAACGGAATTTAAGTATCCGTATGAGTTTGAGGAAGCTGGGAATCAGATATTGTTTCGATTTCCCGGGTTTGACAGAATCCAGAAAAATCCATTCCCGGCAGAGACCCGGCATGGTCGGATCTGTTTTCGTTATCCCTTCAAAACAACTCAGGAAATCACCTACAAAATTCCCGAGGAGTTCAGCTACAAGGATCTTCCCCGCAGAGTCCGGCTGAATGAAGGCCTGATGCAGTATAATATTGACTACAAGAAAATTGATGATCATCAATTTACTTTGAAATGCGTTAAAACTCTGGTGGGCAATATGATCAAAAAAGAGGCCAATGATGTGTTGCAGCGGATGTATAATAAAATCATGAAAACCAGCAATGAAATCATGATTCTTACAGAGGAGTGATTATAGGCATGATCGTTCGTTTTCTAATCCTGATACTGCTTACAACCCCGGCTTTGAGTTATGATGAGAGCTGGATATTGGATAAATTAAACACGGATTATACTCCAATCAGTGAAGATCCGGATGCGGTTCTTCTGTTTTCGGACACTCAATATTCATTCAAATCTGATGTGGTGAATATCCATGTAAAAGAAATTTTTCATATCACCTCGCTTGAGGGCATCTATTTCGGCAATCTTGTCATCAGCACTATCAAGGGATCCCGGGTATCTGATATCCATGGATATCGATATGACAGCACGGGTGATTTTGTTGAAAAACTTGATAGAAAGGATATCCTGCGCACGGGATTCAGTTCCAGTTTCTTTGATGATAATGAACAGGTAAGCGCCAGTTTCAAGAATGTTGAAAAGGGTGATTATGTGGCCTTTGAATATCGCCACAAACGCAAGATGTATCTCAAAGATCTGTTCATCTCCATTGGAGGCGATTTTGAGGTTGCGTATAAACGCGTGCAATTTCCGGAAAATGTTTTTGCGCGTGTCATTAACGATCCGGACAATATCGTCAAGACCCCTGGGAATGGCGTATTTCTGGTGGAAAAACAGGTTGCACTCAAAAAGGAAACGTCTCGTCCTCCCATCCGTGAGTTGATCCCGATCATCGCTGTTTTTACAGGATCAGGGCAGGGGCGGACCTGGCGTGAGATCAGTAAAACATACTGGGAGGAAACAAAAGATCTTTATGAGTTGTCCCCGAAAAGTCTGGTCGATTTAAATCCTTTACTTTCCATTACGGACAAGGCTGAATTCATCAAAAGTGTTATGGAGTATGTGACCGATACGGTCAGATACATCGATATTGAGTATCGAAAAGGCAGGGTTATTCCCCGAAAATGCGAGTTTGTTCATCAGAAGAAGTATGGTGATTGCAAGGATATGGCTTTTTATGCCACCGCCATTTTAAGAAAGGGAGGCGTCACTGCATTTCCGGTTCTGGCCCGGGCTAAATCCACCGGACCCGTTTTTGAAACGTTACCTTTCGATCAATTTAACCATGTCATTGTTGCCGTTGAACTGAATTCAGAAAGTCTGGATCTTAAAAATGCGGTAATTAACGACAAGCCTTATCTGATTGCTGATCCGACGGATAAATTCACGGAATTGCCGAGGTTGGGATATCACCTGGAAAATACGAATATTCTGCCGGTAACCCAGGAAGGCGGGCAACTCTGTAATCTTCCGCCGGTATTCATTGAACAGAACACAATATCGTATGATATTCAGCTTAAATACCTGGCGGATAAATCCGTTCAGGTCAAATTGATTGAAACAAAGTCGGGTCACCCTGCCAGGCAGGAAAAGGCATTTCGCGAATCACTGGATATGAAAAAAGAGCGGGAACCATATCTGAGATGGATCAACAAGATGGTGCCGGGATCAACATTGACCGATTATTCCATTGACGAGAGTGAAACTCAGGTTGTGACGGAACTGCAATTTTCGGCAACGGACTTTGGATCAGAGGTTAACCATCGGATATATCTTATGGCGAACATCGTAGGGTCACACAAGAAGGGGTACCGGAAACGTCAGAGATCGTATGATGTTGTATACAAGTATCTGCTTCACCGGACGATCAATCTTGAAGTTGAAATCGATCCTGTTTTCAAGATCAGTTCTATTCCTGAAACGGTGACCCTGGACAATGCATATTTCAATTATGCAACGACAGCGACTCAGAAAGATAATCACATTACCATAAAAACTGAAATGAACTGGAAGGCAGACCGGATCCCATCGGATCAGTACAAGGATTTCAGAAAGGTTTACCGGGCGTATCTGAAACAAGTAAAATCACCTGTTACGGTCGAGCATTAAAAGCAGTAATCCACAGGTTGAGATTGAGCAGGATCTGATGGATGTGTAAAACCAAAGGTCCAGGGATATTTGTAACACTATTATTTAATGGTTCCGGCAAGCTCATTCTTTGAATTGATTTGTTAAAATGAGCCATTTTTTCAGGCCTTCCGGTAGATTTTCCACGTGATCCCCACGGAAAAGGCGGTCGCCTGAGTCGAATGATGACTGAAGGGATTTAAGTTTTTTGAATTCTTCCGCCAGGCGGCTGGTTGGAAGGGAGTTGGTTTTATCAATAAGTAATTGAAACTGCTGAATATATTTTTGAGCGGTTTTTTCGCGAGCCAGAGCGATAACCCCAAATTCCTTCAGACATCTGCCAATACCCAATTGATCGCCGAGTTCCTTAAAAATTGTATATGCCTTTCCCGCAAAACTTTCCGCCTGATCGAAATCAGCTTCCATACGCCGTTTCAAGCGGGCCAGAATCATCAAGCTTTCCGCTTCACTCTGTTTATCTTCAATTTCACGGTTTATGGAAAGCGCCTGTTGTGACAGATCCAGAGCCTCTTTAAACAGCCCTTTGTCCTGATAGATACTTGCGATGTTACTGAGGGTAACACCTTCCATTGTCCGTTCCAGTATTTCACGCTGGATGTCCAGTGCGCGTTTATAAAGATCCAGTGCCGTATCCAGGTCATTTTCTTGCAGGTAAGTAAGGGCTAGATTGCTCAGGAGTTTACCCTCTGTGGGTCTGTCACCTATTTCACATGAAATTGAAAGCGCTTCTTCGTACATTTTACGTGCTTTGGAAAATTCTCCTGTATAGGTATAAAGATTGGCAATGTTTCCATAGGATCTGCTTATCTTACGTTTATTGTTGGTTTTGGTATAGATGGCAAGACTTTGTTCAAAGAGATCCAGTCCCTTTTCAAAATCACCTTGTATACAATATATCGGTCCGAGGTTTGCCAGTACGATTCCTTCTGCCTGTGGATCATCCTGGTTTCGATAAATATCAGCGGATTGTTGATACAGTGTTTTTGCTTCTTCCAGGCGGCCCTGGTCGAAACGGATCATTCCCAGATATGTCAATGCGTGGGCTTTACCATCCTGATCACCGAGATCCTCATATATTTCCAAGGCTTGCTGAATGTACCGAAGTGGTTCTTCTGTTTTGCCGATAAACTTCATAACCTCGGCAAGTCCGATCAAACTGCGGCTTTCCAGGTCCGGATCTTCAAGAAGACGGGCTTTTTGCAAGGTAATCCGAAACTCTTTTTCAGCTTCTTTTTTACGCGCCATGTAGGCCAGAACATTTTCCGCAAACTCAATGTGGACAAGTAGGTTTTCCCGGTCAGGCTGTTCGATCAGATTAAGATATGCCCGATATCCCTGTTCCGCTTCCTGGATGGTGTGTCGGGCTATTGCCCGGCGTGCACCGGCCAGGTAGTATTTTTGCGCTTTTTGTGTTTTACCGGCCTGTTCCCAGTGACGTGCCAGGTCAGCAAAATACGTTTCTGAATCTTCACCATGCAGTGTTTCAATAGCTGAAGCTGCTGCCAGGTGGAGTTTTGCGCGTTTTTTCCGGGATATTCTCTCGTAGGCAATTTCCCGAATCTTATTGTGAGCAAATTGGAGTATTCCGGGATTTGTTTCAACAACAATCTGACGTTTTATCAGTTCATCAATGGAATCCATGGTCTCCATTCTGAAGGGAATCAAATTCCACAGAAAGATCAAATCGATCTCAGATCCAATCACCGATGCTGCCGAAACCATTTTCCGGGCGGGTTCTGAAAGAAAGTTCAATCGTCTATCCAGGAGTTCCAGCAGTGATTTTGGTAGCGGCAGGGTTTCCAGATCAGATTCTGTAATCGTATTATTGTTCTCTTCAGAAATTTCCCATATACCGGTTTTATTCCGGTACAGGATACCCTCTTCAATGGCAGCGCGCAGGTATTCTGAGACAAAAAACGGATTGCCTTCTGAAAACCGAGTTAAAAATCGGGTAAAAACAGAAGCGGTTTCCGGGATACCCAGCATGTCGGTGATAATAGATCCAACCGCTTTCTGGTCAAGTTTTCTAAGATCTATTTTATTGAGGTTCGGTGTTCTGAGCAACCGAGATAATCCTTCACTCACTTCTTCTGTCCGGTGTGTGCCAATGATCAATAGAGGCGTTTGATTCAATAATCCCGTTCTCAGGATGAATGTCAGGAATTCGATGAACAGATCGTCCGACCATTGCAAATCATCCAGCATTAAAAGGAGTGGTTGATTCTCGGTCATTGCCGCCAATGTTTTTGACATATAGGTATGCAGTCGAAAAAGTGCTGCATCGACAGGGAGGGTTTGAGGTGCGGGATACTGGTCCTGACCGGGGAGATTCGCAAACCGGGGTTCATACAGGGCGAGTATCTTTCCCCGTGATCCCAATATGCGATCTGTTGTTTCTTTGCCCTGGGTCGCACAATATTCGGCAATGGATTGAAAGGGGCGCTTGAGAGCTTCAAAGGGAACAATTGTTTTTTTAACGGATTCATCCCGGGAAGAACCGGTCTGCAAGCATTCACCCGATAGAATATTGATTTTTTTCTGGTTGGCGATGTGGGCGATGTGCAGAAGAAGCCGGGTTTTGCCGATTCCGCTTTCGCCACCGATTAAAACGAAATTGCCTTTCCCCGTGTTCAATCCGGCGATGTGATCTTCAAGGACCTGCATCTCATCTTTCCGACCGGCAAAACGTGAACGGTACAGATATGCGCGGGATTGGGGTAGATTTTCAAGTTCAGGCTCTTCCGCGCCCAACCGGACCAATACTGCAGAGACATCATCCGCATATCCGATTCGCCGGCGTGGTTTTTTTTTCAAGAGATGCAGGATTAACGTGTCCAGTTCATTCGGCACGCCATCTGCGAGTTGAGAAGGTGGGAGTGGTTTTTTGTTGAGTTGGGCATAGAGAAGATCCGAAGCATCTTCACCGGGAAAGGGTCCGCGACCTGTTACGAGTTCATAGAAAATACTGCCCAATGAGTATAGATCCGCCCGGGCATCCACCAATTCTCCCCTGAGTTGTTCCGGTGCGATATATCTCAGTGTACCTCCGGCAACAGCGCTCATTCTCAGCTCTTCCCGACTGATTTCCCCCCAGAATTGAGTGACCAGTCCAAAATCCAGCAAGACCGGCATGCCATCGGGACGGATCAGGATATTTTCCGGTTTTAAATCGCCGTGAACAATGCCCTCACCGTGGAGATAAGCCAGGATCTGGCACAACCGGTTTACCAATGTTAAAACAGCGGGTAAAGATCCGCTTGCTGCCGGTACGCGTTCATGCTTAAAATCCTTTATGGACGCTGTTCCTTCGGTCAGATCGGGTAAATCATCCAATGTTTCAGCGTTTACCAAGGGGTTTGATACGTTTGTCCACTGGGACAACGGCGGGACATCACCATTATTGTGGTTATCAGCAACCGGGTCCATATTTCTATCAGACCAGGCTGTGGAAAAGGAGGATCCGTCCCAGACAAATTCAGAACAGTACTGTCGAAGTGTGACACCTTTGAGAAGTTCCATTGCGTACCATGGTAACCCATTTTCGATATCTTCATCTAAAATCTTGACCACGCCGGGATGGGAAATCCGGGCCAGTGCACGAATTTCACGGCGGATACTTTCCACTTTTTTCGGGTTTGCTACACGTATGGTTTTCACAGCAACGGATTCACCGGTTTCCACATGTTCACCGTGATATACGATTCCCATTCCACCGCGACCCAGTTCTTCCAAAAGACGGTATGGGCCGATTTGATCCGGGATCCCGTGTGTGGTTTCAGTCATTTAATGCAAGTTTCTTTGGAAACGTCAAGGATGAAAACCTCATACAAAAACCTCCATATCAACGTATTTTCACATAACCCCTGCTTGTGTGCAATAGCTTTCACAAAACCTCGAAATGGTGATGCTGTTAATTCTGCGCAGTAACCCCCAACGAAAGGATGCGCATCCCTCCAAAATGCTCTCAACGCAACGAATTAAACAATACCTGCTGATTGTGTTATACTTTTCGTTGCTCACTTTTGAAATTCTGGTTTAAGGAGGCAATAATGAAGGGATATTATTTCGTAGTTTCCTGGTGCTTAATCTCAATTTTACTTGCGACACCATATCTGTTTGCCCAGAACGGATATTTCAAAGCGTATGGCGCATTTGATTCGGATTCGTTTCAACAGGCTATTGTTACATCTGATAATGGGCTGGTCTGTGTCGGTGCGACCTCCAGTTATGGTGCAGGTGATTCTGATGTTCTCATCATGAAACTTGATCTGGATGGAAGTATCCTATGGGCGAACACCGTTGGCGGGAGTCAATCAGAGTATGGTTATCGGGTGCAACAGACATCGGACAACGGTTTTATCGTGTCTGGATACACCGACAGTTTTGGCGCCGGGGGAAGTGATCTGATGGTCTTGAAATTCCATGAAACCGGATCCCTGGAATGGGCACACACCTATGGCGGTTCCGATCAGGATTTGGGGTTTTCAGTGATCGAAAGCTCATCCGGTGGATATATTGTCCTTGGACAAACAAGTAGTTTCGGTGAAGGGAATTTCGACCAGTTCCTTTTACGAATATCGCCAACCGGGACCTGTCTCTGGTCGAAAACCATCGGTGGCGCCTTGGCTGATTACGGAAGAGATTGTTTTGAAACCGGCGCGGGCAACATTATCATTTCAGGGATAAGTTTCAGTTACGGGGCCGGTTCTGCTGACTTTCTCATCACAGAATTCAGCTCTAATGGAACATTCCTGACAAGTAAAACGGTGGGTCTCTCCGGTTCTGAATCTATCGGTTCCATGTCTCTATCATCAGATAATGGGTTCATTATTGCCGGTACAACCTACTCATTCGTCACTTCGGATTCCAGGGCACTCCTGATCAAGTTTGATTCCGGCATGAATCTTCAGTGGACCAGACAATTGGGTGAATTGAGCGTAAACAACGGTGAAAATGTCTGCCAGACATCCGATGGAGGTTATTTATTCAGTGGAACAACAAACGGTACCGGTTTTGGTAGTTATGATATTTTTCTGAGTAAATTTGACGGGTCCGGGAATCTGCTCTGGACGAAAACCGGCGGGGGTGTACATGCAGAACATGGGAAATGCGTCCGGGAATTACCCTCCGGTGATCTCCTGCTGGCCGGGTTCTCCCAAAGCTACGGGAAGGGTAATTACGATGGATATCTTGCCCGATTAGAACCGGATGGAACTCTGGACGGATGCGCGCTTTTCCGGGACTGGACACCTGCGCAGGGATCCCCGGGATTGACCGTGGCCGGCGCCATGCCGACAATTGGATCTCCCGCCATATCTGATCAATCAATCTCACCGTCTGAAGCCACAGCATTTATAGGTGCGATCGATGTCTGCGGAGCCGTTTCCCATCCGAATGAGTTCATTGTAATTACCGGCGACGATACGGATCCGCAAATTTCATACCATTCCTGGCAGGTTTCCGACGGCGGTTTCATCTCATGTGGCAAAATAATGGATTATGTTGTTGCTGATAACAAGTGTCTCGTTGAACGATACAATCCGGATGGAAAGCTTTTGTGGGCGAGAACCGCTAACGGACCACTTCTGGATATCGTTGATTCCTGCGCACAGCTGACAACAGGTGAATATGTCTTTTGCGGTTGGACAAATTCTTTTGGTGCAGGGGATAGCGATGCGCTTATTCTAAAATATAATGTTAATGGTGATTTAACATATGCCAAATGCCTGGGTGGAGCGGATGCAGAACATTTCGAGTTTGTTTATCCGGGACTTCATGGCGGATTTTTTGCCTGCGGCTTGACAGAGGGTAGTCCTACCGTCCTTGATAATCTTATTGTCGTCAAAGTCGATTCTTCGGAAAACATCGTCTGGTCCCGGGCAACCGGAAATATCAATTGGCAGTTTGGGATGACAATTTATGCAACCCGTGATGGGGGATGTTACGCCGGCGGGGGTACTTTTTCGAGTGGTGGGGACGAGAACGCGCTGCTCATTAAATACGACGATTCAGGAAATATTGTCTGGGCTCGATCCACTGGTGGAACTGACCTGGAATCGATCACCTCAGTACGCGAAACGTTTGATGGCGGGTGTATTTCCGCGGGACATATCGTCGATCCTTTAACAGTAAGTATCGGCGACATTCTCATAATGAAACATGATCGCAACGGAAATCTGGAATGGGCCAAAGTATTTGGCCTGGATTACGATGATGCGAGCAGTGCCATCACGCAACGCCCCGATGGCGGATATTATCTGTCCGGCACATATGATCCCGATGGCAGTCGCATCTGGGATCTTGTCCTGGCCGCTCTGGACAGCAATGGTAACCTGGAATGGGTCCGGTCATTGAACAGTTTTTATGCTGTCAGGAATCGTGGGATGATACTGACTCCTGATTTTGGGTTGTTACTGAATGGAGAGGTCAAAGATGAAGCCGATCATTCGAAATCCATTTTTATGAAAACCAATGACCTGGGCCTGGTGAGTGACTGTGATATCCCCATCACCATTTCCCTCAATGAAAGCGATATCACGGGATCTGTCACCAATACCGATCCGGGACTGACGAACACATCTATTTCACCGACTGTTACGGATATATTGTCCATCATTGAGACCGAATCAATTTCTCCCTCGACATATGATCATTGCCGTTCACTGCCGTCTGTAGTGATCAATGAAGTGGTGTATGAAAACTATGGCGCTGAAAGTGAAAACTATATCGAATTGTTTGGAGCGGCGGGTACTGATTTAGAGAATTGCCAACTTCATACGTTCATGTTTGATTGTTCCGTTCAGGTATCCATCGATCTCACCGGATACGCTATACCTGCAAACGGCTGTCTGGTTATCGGCCATTCAGGTGTCCCAAATATCGATATTGAAGATGATTTTTTTGCCGATAACATTTCCAGTAATCCCTGCAACGGTATTCTTCTGGACTGGAATGGATTTGCAGTGGATGCCATTCAGTATAATCCCGGTCTGGGCTGCAGTTACAGTTGCGGTGAGGGTGACCCGGCGCTACCTCCGGAAACCTGGCACAGCCTCTCCCGGTATCCGGATGGAGCGGACTCGGATGACAACCTGACGGATTTCTGTGAAGGCAACCTGACACCCGGCGAACCGAATGTCTGTTACGTTCCCATCACCGGAGTCTGGCATGATCCCGCTAATCCGGAGGCGTGCTCAGGTAATGAAACCATGCGGGATCCAATCGTTCCCGTGGATGCGGCGGATCCGGTCTGCCTGTATCTGGGCGACACCCCTAATGATGATATCACATCCGCCAACCTCTGGTTCCGTATCAACGGCGGGACATGGACTTTCCAGGATATGGAACTGGAATGTCCGGATGGTGCCAATGATTACTGGTGGACATATTGCGATACCCCATCAGGCGATCCCAGGCAATGGATTCCTGGAGAATATTCAGCGGATTTCGGCAGTACCGTAGATTATTATTTTGAGGTTACAAAAACCGGTCTCAATACACATTATTTGTATGCTGATTCCGGCAGCAGTGTCACCGATTTCGAGATCATTGCTCAGACCACACCTTGGAGCTTCACCTACCCTCAACCGACCGAAACACCCTCTGCCACACCCACGGATACACCCTCCCCCACCAGTACCTCGGCTCTTACACCGACATCCACACCCATCCCGCTACCTATTCCAGCGAGTGGTCTGCCGGGATTAATTCTCGTTTTGATTGTTATGGGATGGCTCATCACACTGCGCTCTTTCCGACCCTCAAACCGGTGTTGAGGATTACATTGATTCGGCTGTTATCGCTGCCGGTGCAGTCATACTTAATTTGGGAAGGTTGCTAATCAACACATGCGCCGGAACCAAGCGCCGCATAAAATATCTGCTGGGCGTCCCCGGCAGTGACGGAACCGTCCCCGTTACAGTCCGCAGCACATGCCTCTACCGGCGTGGGTGAGAGTACACCCAGAGCGATGGAAAATGCCAACTGGGCATCCTCCGCGGTAATGGTGAAGTCCTGGTTCACATCGCCGTCATGGACGCATGCCATCCATTCGTCTGCGCCCAGGTCTGCGGCGCCACCGGTCATCCGGCTGTCACCGTCAATATCTTCAGGTACTTCGGCAAGGGGTTCCCCCTGATCGATGGCCGATGTGGCCGTGTCAACCAGGTGAAGATCACCATCGGCGCTATCCACAAACCAGGTTTCTTCTGCTGAGGTCACGCAGTCAATTTCCAGGCCCACAGCTCCTTCACGATTCTCCCAGATGTCCATATTGGTGAGATTATTGATAAATGTGCCGGTAGTATCGCCATAACGGGCTTCCATGATCCATGTCAGTCCCGGTGCCGGATTGAGCATATATGCGGTATTATGTGCCACCGTCCAGCCCGTGGCATGGACCATCTCCACGGCCACATCGTGGTTTTCCGTTGCGAAAAACATGTTGTTGCAACAAAATCCGCCGGTGTGAGCGCCGGGTGATGCGCCGGCGTTTCCGAATGCTACGCCGCGGTAACAATTCATGAAAGTATTGCGTTCAACAATGGTGTCATTGGATTCCGACCAGAACAGGACTGTTGGGCCGGTATAACCGTCCCCGGGTCCCCGGATATTCACCCATGCATTATCGCGCACAACCCAGCGGTGTGCCAGGTGCCCACTGATGCCGTTGGTGTAACTGTCTGGCGCTGTTGTGGTGTACTCGATCAAACAGCAGGCCAGAAGACCGTCATCACTGCCGTCTCCGTCGGGGTTGACCTTCACGAGCTGATCCCCGATATCCTGAATATGCAGGTTATACAGGATTGGCCGGTCGGTCCCCTGAATCGATACGCCGTGATCCACGGCGTTTTGAATGGTCAGATCAGCGATGGTCACATCGTTACTCATGACCAGGATTCCGAAATGCCCGCTCACCATTCCGCCAAAATCCAGAACAATATCATCACGATTGCCGGTCTCACCCCGGATAACGAGATCAGAGACCGTAATAAGTAGGAGGTCCTGCATGGCATACAAACCGGGCGCTATCATCAGTGTGGCGCCGGGCGTTGCATTGGATGTCTGATAGCGCAGGTCTGATTCACTGGTGATCGGTATGATGGCGCCGGTGGGCGGTGGCAACGGGTCGCAGTATGATGCGATCAAAGATGAATGAAAGAAAACCAACGAGAAAAGAGTAATGGTTACTATTAAACAGGTTCGTCTGATGGTGTAAGACATACGTTTTATCCTCCCGGAATATTGAAAATCTATTTTGATTTTAATTCACATCATCGTTTTGGTCAAAGGAAACCTTGTGTGGAAGATGTGAGTGGTTCCTCAATAACACTTCCTTGAAATACTGTACTTGACATGCAGTATTTCAAGGAACAATTGCCGGCAATGACGTGAAAAATGAACGCTTATTTGACTTGGTAAGATGATCTGCAATACAAATATGATCACTGGAGCATGGATGCATTTCCATGAAAATTTATGTCAGAGACTTCCCTCACAATCCTTCATGAAGACACCAACCTTATTATAGCCGACAAGGGTATCAATATGTTGGTCCATGGTGCTGCCGGGGAGGACACACTTCTGAGCCGGGTCCATCAGTACCTGGCTTCGAAGACGGACGGCAATGTTCCGTTTCTGGCACCGTCCCACCGGCTGGACAGGAATACCAGCGGCCCGGTGGTTTTTTCCAGGAACGCAGAAACCGCCCGGAAGATGAGACGACTGTTCGCGCAGTGTCAGGTCAGTAAAACGTATGCTGCCCGGTTGATCGGGCGCTTGGAGTCACCCCTGTTCATTCAGGCAGACATCATAACAGGGCGTCACCGGCGGTCCCGTGTCGAGAATCTTGAAGTCTCAACGACGCATTTCCCGGACAAAAGGGAATGGTTTTCCCGGGGGACTATACGGTCAGGGACAATTTCAGCAACGGTGATCACACCACTTAAACATTTGGACGGCACAACGATGGTCGAGATTCATCCCTGGACCGGGAGATATCACCAGATTCGCGTGATCTGCCAGGCAATCGGCTATCCCGTCTACGGGGATAAGAAATACAACCGTGTTCCCGGCATGAAACGTCCGGCAAAAAAACGTGCCGGTTGGACGCTTCCGGTCCTGATGTGCCGGAAACTTGAGATTGAAGAGTTGGGTATTTCTGTTGAAAGCAGGTTTTCTTTGGAAGATTCAAATAATTATTGAAACTGAGCGCGAAAGAAAATACATAATAGGGAGTGAACCACCGGTGCAGAGAACCAATGAGAGCGATCTTTGAAATTGGTGATGGAACCAATTGGAACCTTGATCAGGAGAAATTTATGACCAAAATAGACCAGCTTTGTATTGATACGATTCGGACATTGTCCATGGACGCGGTTCAGGCTGCCAATTCCGGTCATCCCGGAGCGCCCATGGGGTTGGCGCCGGTGGCGTATGCGCTCTGGCAGAATATTCTCAGGTTCGACCCTGAGGATCCTGTCTGGCCGAATCGGGACCGGTTTGTCCTGTCCGCGGGTCACGCTTCCATGCTGCTCTATTCCCTGCTTCATCTCACCGGTGTCAACGCCGTGGATGAGACCCTCAAGGTTTTGCCGGAACCCGCGGTGAGTATGGACGCCATCAAGAATTTCAGGCAGCTCAACGGTGATTGTCCCGGCCATCCGGAATATGAAACCGCCGGAGTGGAGATGACCACCGGACCACTGGGTCAGGGTGTGGCTACCAGCGTCGGAATGGCCGTGGCCGGGCAGTGGATGGCCGGATATTTCAATCGGCCGGATTATGAAATTGTCAATTACCGGGTGTATGCCCTGGCAGGTGACGGTGATCTCATGGAGGGGTTATCCGCGGAAGCGGCATCTCTGGCGGGTCACCTGAAACTGTCTAATCTCTGCTGGATTTTCGACAATAACAGTATCACCATCGACGGTCCCACTGATCTGACCGTCAGTGAGGATACCGAAGCGCGGTTCCGGGCATATGGCTGGGAGATTCTTCGCGTACCCGACGCCAATGCCGTGGATGCCCTTGTTCAGGCATATGAAAAGGCTGGTCAGACGCCGGACAAACCGGTCCTTATCATTGTGGACAGCCATATCGCGTATGGATCTCCCAATAAACAAGACACCAGCGCCGCCCACGGATCGCCTCTGGGTGTTGATGAAATCAAACTGGCAAAAAAGAATTATGGCTGGCCGGAAGATGCGCACTTCCTGGTTCCCGACGGTGTTCGTGAACATTTCAGGAAGGGAATCGGCAGCCGCGGTGAGCAGCTCCGGGGGGACTGGATCGATATGTTTCAGAAGTATAAAGTGGCATACCCGGATCTGGCCTTACAGTTCAAACAGATTGTGGAAGGTGAGCTGCCCGACGGATGGGATAAGGATATCCCGGTGTTTCCGGCGGATGCCAAAGGGCTGGCCAGCCGGGCTGCGTCAGGAAAAGTCCTCAACGCCATCGGAAAAAACGTGCCATGGCTGATGGGAGGGTCCGCTGATCTGGCGCCGTCAAACAAAACCGAACTGACCTATGAGGGCGCGTCGGTGTTCTCCGCTGAAAACCGGTCCGGATGCAATTTTCATTTTGGTATCCGGGAGCATGCCATGGCCGCCATAATGAACGGGATGTGCCTCTGTGGTCTTCGATCATATGGCGGGACCTTTCTGGTGTTCAGCGATTACGCCAGACCTTCCATGCGGCTCAGCGCCCTGATGGAACTGCCGGTGATCTATGTGTACACCCACGATTCCATCTGCGTGGGGGAGGACGGGCCGACCCATCAGCCCATCGAACATGTGGCGGCATTACGCGCCATGCCGAACCTGATCGTGATCCGGCCTTGCGATGCCAATGAAACTGCGGCGGCCTGGAAAATAACCATGGAAAATACCATGAGACCCACCGCATTGATTCTCTCACGACAGAATCTGCCCACCATTGATCGAACCGTATTTAATGCGGAGCAGGTTGAAAAAGGCGGTTACGTGCTGGCGGACTGCAAAGGCGAACCGGAACTGCTGCTCATGGCGACGGGAAGCGAAGTATCGCTCTGTATGGAAGCCTGGAAAACACTCAGCAACGATGGTGTCCGATGTCGGCTTGTCAGTTTGCCCTCCTGGGAGCTGTTCCAGGTACAGCCCCAGACATACCGGGACAGTGTGCTGCCGCCACAGGTTACCGCCCGGGTGGCTGTGGAAGCTGGCACAACCCTGGGCTGGGAACGGTACACGGGGCTGACCGGCGCAGTCATCGGTATCGACACCTTCGGCGCTTCAGCACCTGCAGATGACCTGATGACCCATTTCGGGTTTACCGTGGATCGTATTCTTGAAGCTGCGCGTGGGCAATTGAAATAGGCACAACCGTCGTATTTTCCCAAATATCAAGCTGTTTTAAAGATGGCGATACAATTGCGGCAGCCATTCCACATTGAAATTCCTGCAAGATTAGAATATTGTAACACCCCATAATCTGTAAAGTGGAGAGACGTGGAAAACAATTTGAACCAAAACGGAGGAACCAAATTATGTCTACTCGTCAAACTGTTACTGTTTTGAATCTTTTTTTCATTATTGCTCTCGTTGTTGCAAATCCGGTGAATGCT
>SWBX01000181.1_pt1 | contig 30446 bp, 32 predicted proteins | sample 4693051 | NCBI WGS metagenome assembly SWBX01 (sample SAMN10267272, study PRJNA491770) | bioreactor metagenome | isolation source: DHS bioreactor inoculated with marine | place: Japan: Omine Ridge, Nankai Trough | reverse complement strand
ATATAAATATGTGATAATATACCTTGATAGTTTTTTTAACAACAGATATATTATATCTTTTAACATTTTTTGAAAGTGGAGGAGTGATATGCAACCATATGTTGGCATTACTGATTTTATGGACGTCAAAGAAGTAGTTGCTATGGCAAAAGTCTTTAATTCTCATGAGCCAGGCAATTTTCAATACAAATTGCATGTTGGTGTGATGATGAGTTACAAAACTCTTCATGGATGGCCAACAAAGTGGACAGATGCATTCCCACGTAATGAAGTAATCGCATCTATATTTGATGGTGATTATGCAGATGATGTTATGTATTGTTTGCATTATGCAGATAGTAAAAAACGTCCAGAGTTGTGGAAAAGTTTGAGATTGGCAATTATATATGGTGGCAAATATATGCACGCCTTACAACTAGATTTAGTTTGGCCTGATAGACATCAGATTTTTGCAGCTATTACTGACTCAGGAATACATCCAGAAATCATTTTGCAAATCGGTAAGCAAGCATTTGAAGAGATTGATAACAATCCACGTGCACTTGTGGATAGACTTGGTAAATATGCATATGATGAAGTTTTGCATCGTGTCCTCTTGGATAAAAGTATGGGGCGTGGAATCGGTATGGACGCACCATCACTTATTCCATTTATTGAAGCAATTCAAAATGATTTACCAGATATCGGCATCAGTATTGCGGGTGGACTTGGTCCAGAGACATATCAGTTATCTGAACCAGTCATGCAATCCCATAACAATATCAGTGTTGATGCACAGGGTAAACTGAGGGAGAGTGGTAACGCATTAGATCCTGTAAATTGGGATATGGCAGGACAATATCTTATCAAAATGATTAATATGATTGATAAATATCAATAGATAAAGTGTATACAAGCTGAAGTTCATCAATTGAACTTCAGCTTTTTTATTTTTTTATGTTGACGATATTTTAAAAATATGTGATGATGGATACAGTTATGTAAACAGTAGTAAACAGATAAAATGAAAAATCTTACCAAAAAACATGAGATAGTTCTCAGTTCTCTGAAAAGTTTTTTCCGAGAGAATGGCGTAATGCCATCTATTCGGGAACTTAGAGACGAATTGCGGTCTAGCGGATATGATATGAATAGCCCAAGAACTGTGCATAAATATTTGAATGATTTGAAAGATGCTGGTGTCGTGCGGAGAAATTCACATACAAAAGCTTTAGAGTTACTTGACCAGGGGAAGATGTTATTTGTTGATATTCCTGTATATGGTAGTGCAAATTGTGGAATTGCAAGTATTGTAGCTGAGCAATATAGGCAGGGAACATTGAAAGTTTCAAAAAGTATTGTTGGACAAAAAAATATTAAAAACCTTTTTGCAATTCAGGCATCTGGAGAATCTATGAATAATTATAAAGTGCGCGAGAATAATATTGAAGATGGAAGCTTTGTTCTAGTTGATGGTGGTTACAAGCCTTCTATAAATGACAATAATATACCTGTACTAGCTGTTATCGATGGGCTTGCTACAATAAAACTGTTGCGATATGTAGAACAGGATAGAATTGGTCTTTTCCCTTGTTCAACTGAAGAAGAATTTTTACCAATATATTTAACCGAAGAGGATGATTTAATTGTTAATGGTAAGGTAATTGATGTGTTGAAATCATAGTTGTGGGATGTAGATGGACATTTCTTCTATTTTTAATAATTAAAATACAAATCAAATATGACACAAGTAATTTTTGAAAAAATTAAGCAAGTTAATGAGTATGGGAGTGATTTTTGGTCTTCTCGTGATCTTGCAAAAGCTTTGGATTATTCAAATTATAGTAAATTTTTGAATGTTATCGAAAAGGCTAAATTAGCATGTGAGAAGAGTGGAGAAGTTATCCACACCCATTTTGCCCATGTGGACGAAATGGTCAAGATTGGTTCTGGTGCTGAGCGTTCAGTTGATACCGTATATCTTTCTAGATATGCTTGTTATCTTATTATTCAAAATTCAGATCCAAGCAAGGAGGTCGTGGCACTTGGTCAAACATATTTTGCAATTCAGACACGACGACAAGAAAAAACTGATGAGCTGATAGAAGATAATAAAAGAGTACAATTACGTGATGAAATTAAAAAACATAATACATCACTCGCAGAGGCGGCAAGTGATGCAGGTGTAGAAAATTATGGCAAATTTCAGAATTATGGATATAAGGGATTGTATGGAGGGTTGGATTCTGGAGATATAAAAACAAATAAAAAGTTAAAAAAATCACAACAGATACTTGATCATATGGGCAGTGAGGAATTGGCAGCTAATCTATTTCGCACAACACAAGCAGATGCTAAACTTCGTAGAGAGAATGTGAAAAATGAGATGAATGCAAATCTTACACATTATGATGTAGGGCAGAAAGTTCGTAAAACAATTGAAGAGCTTGGTGGCACAATGCCAGAAGAGCTTCCTACAACCGATGGAATAGGAAAAGCAAAGACATTATTGAAGAACAGAAGTGATAAAAAGAAACTGGAGGGAGGTGACAAGTCGATATGAGGAAACATAGTGAGCGTAAAATATTGGAAATGACTGTTGAAATCACTAAGGAGTATGCAAGAGGTGGAGGTACAATTCATTTAGATAGTGTATTAAAAAAAGTTCATGAAGAATTAACAAAAATCAATGAAAAAATTGAAGAAGAAAATGCATAAATATTTTTTAATTTTTACTCCTACGTTCTAAATTTGAGCGTAAGAGTAAGTATTTTAAATAAATTATTTATAAACGTTTGAATTAAAGTTGTAGAGAGAGTACAATTGTAATATTGATTGCTAAAAAAAATATATTTATGACAGCGGAACATAAGAGACAATTAGAGAAACAACTTTGGAATATTGCTGATTTATTGCGGGGTAAGATGAATGCTGATGAGTATAAAAATTATATCTTGGGATTTATTTTTTATAAGTATCTTAGTGAAAAACAGCAGGCGTATGCTGATGATCTCTTGAAGACTGATAAAGTTAAGTATTCTTCGCTCATTAGTGGTAAAAATGATGATATGTTGCAAGTTATTAGCAGGCGTTCACTGGATTCTTTAGGATTCTTTCTTGAGCCTATTGAACTCTTTGAACATCTTGTCAAAAAAGGACGTGGAGAGATTGAGGGAGAAGATTCTTTTATATTGGAAGATCTCAAGAGTGTGCTAAATAATATTGAACAAACTGCTGTGGGAAATGACAGTGAAGATGACTTTATCGGATTATTTGAAGATGTTGACCTTACTTCTGCAAAACTAGGACGAACTGAAAAAGATAAAAATGAAATTATTACAGATATTCTTTCACACCTTGATGAAATTGATTTTCAACTTAAAGACGCAAAGAGTGATGTGTTGGGAGATGCGTATGAATATCTAATTGGGAAGTTTGCTGCTGGTGCTGGTAAAAAGGGTGGAGAGTTTTATACTCCTGCACAAGTTTCTCAACTTTTATCAATGATTGTAACTCAGGATAAAAAGCGTATTAAAGCTGTCTATGATCCTACTTGTGGATCTGGTTCATTACTTCTTCGTGTTAAAGATTTTACTAAAGTTGATAATTATTACGGACAAGAGCTTAATCGTACGACATACAACCTTGCAAGGATGAATATGCTTTTGCATGATGTGCATTATGCAAATTTTGATATCAAGCAGGGTGATACACTTACAACAGACTTATTTGAAGACTTGCAGGCTGAGGCGCTTGTGGCTAATCCACCTTTCTCCGCAAAGTGGAAAGGTTCTGATGATCCAGTACTTGCAGAAGATGAACGATTTACACAGTATGGTGCATTAGCACCAAAAAACAAAGCTGACTTTGGTTTTGTGACACATATGCTGTATCACTTAGCAGATAATGGCACAATGGCTGTGGTATTACCTCATGGTGTGCTTTTCCGTGGTGGAGCTGAGGGTAAAATTCGCCAGTACATCATAGAAAAACAAAACTCACTCGATGCGGTTATAGGGTTACCTTCAAATCTTTTTTATGGAACTTCTATTCCTGCTACGGTTTTGGTATTTAAAAAATGTCGTCATACTGATGATAATATTTTTTTCATAGATGCGTCAAAAGAATTTGAAAAAGGTAAAAATCAAAATAATCTCACAGATGAAAACTTACAAAAGATTTTTGAAACTTATACAGGCAGAAAAGAAATTGAAAAATATTCGCATTGTGCAACTCTAGAGGAAATAAAAGAAAACGATTTCAATCTAAATATCCCTAGATATGTAGATACATTTGAGGAAGAAGAGCAAATTGATATTGATGTAGTATCTAGAGAATTACAAAAATTACAAAAAGATGAAAAGAAAATGCAAGAAAATATTGCAGAGTTTTGTGATGAATTAGAAATTAATAAACCATTTTAAATATGACAAAAGAAGTTCAAAATCAAGAAAAAGAAAAAAAAGATCGAATATATGCTGTATGGGGTATTGTGATTGGGTCTTTTTTGGGTTTGCTTTTAACTTTATTTGCAAATGCTTATTATGATGTTTTTGTCACAGGCAATGAAAGTTGGGGGACGATTGATCACAGACAAGTGTATAGTTGGGTTGCTATGATAATTGCTATTTGGGGTTTTCTTGGTTTTTTTATTTATGACTATAAAAATAATTTAAATGTAAATATTGCATTTTGGAAGCGATTTTTCAAATACTTTTTCCAAAAATCTACTCCATCAAGGATAATTAGAATTATAACTGGTTTGTATGTTCTCCTTATAATTATTTGTGTATTAGTTTTGATATATATTTATACTGTTGAGAAGTTTGGATTTTGGATTGCAACATCAATATATGTAATTGTAATTATAAATGAATATATTCGTGAAAAAAAGAAAAAATAATATGACACAGACAAAAGAAATTAAAAAAACACCTTGTCAGGCATTGGCGGGGAATAAAAAGAAAAAAGCACAAAAAAATGTGCCAACTTTGCGGTTTGGTGGTTTTAGTGGTGATTGGGAGGCGGAAGAGTTGGAAGATGTTTTTGAAAAGAATGCAAATAAAAATTTAAATGATGAATATGATTTTGTTCTTACTAATTCAGCAATAAAAGGCATTGTCAGCCAAAGAGATTACTTTGATAAAGACATAGCAAATAAAAATAATTTAACAAATTATTATATTGTTGATATTGATGATTTTGTGTATAATCCACGAATTTCAAAGTATGCTCCAGTAGGTCCATTAAAGAGAAATAATTTAAAACAAGGTGTAATGTCTCCGTTGTATACTGTTTTAAAACCAGAACAAGGAGATTTGTCTTTTTTAGAAAAATATTTTGAAACTAAAAAATGGCATAGACACATGTACAGAATTGCCAATTATGGAGCGCGACATGACAGGATGAATATTATTCAGTCTGATTTTATGAAAATGCCCATTAAAATGCCTATACTTCCAGAGCAGCAAAAAATCGCGGGGTTTTTGGGTGAGGCGGATGAGTGGCTTACGAATTTGGAAAAACAAAAAGAAGAATTGGAAAAATACAAAAAAGGCATAATGCAAAAAATTTTCTCACAAAACATTCGCTTCCGTGATGAGAATAGAAATGCTTTTGCTGATTGGGAGGAAAAGAGGTTGGGAGATGTTACAAATTTTATGAAGGGTAAGGGACTTTCAAAAAATGATATTATTAGCAATGGTGAAAATGCTTGTATTCATTATGGTGAGTTATTCATTAAATATAATGAGGTTATAACAAATATAATTTCAAAAACTGATTTAGAGAAAGAAAAAATGTTTTTAAGCGAAAAAAATGATATTTTAATGCCGACATCCGATGTAACTCCAAATGGCTTAGCTACAGCAAGCGCTTTGAGTAAAAAAGATATTATTTTAGGCGGAGATATTCTTATTATTAGAGGCAAAGATGTATTGAATAATTTTTTTGCGTATTGGGTTAATATTAATAAGAAAAAAATTATGAGACTAGTTTCTGGTGTTACTGTTTATCATGTCTATGGTTCCGATATGAAAACTTTAAAAATAAATCTTCCATCATTTTTAGAGCAACAAAAAATTGCAGACTTCTTGAGTTCTATTGATGAAGTGATACAATTAAAACAAGATCAAATCACAGGAGTAAAGGAATGGAAAAAAGGCTTGATGCAGAAGTTATTTGTTTAATGATGAAAATATGACTACAGAAAGTACAACAGATGAAAAAGAAAAGTTAAATCTTTTACTAGAAATAGCAAGAGAGAAGCATAATAATAGAAGACAAGAAATTCAAGGACAATCAAAAAAGGCGGAACTATTATTTCTTGCAACTGGATTTACATTTGCTGGAGTCGCTGGTTTGTATCAGGTTGATATTTTAAATAAAAATAATGAACAGCAAGTGATATTACTAATTTTGGAATTTGCTTTGATAATTTTATTTACAATATTGGCTTGGTTATGGAAAAGAAAAGAGCATGACTCTCCTGCAGTTAGCGGATTAATTGCATTGTATGATGAAGGTAAAATGATAAAAAGTATACAGATTGAAATAGTTAATTCTTATAAAGAATCAGAGGAGTTTAATAGAAGTAAGCTTGAAGAGATTGCAATTAGGATGAATATAGCATTTAGCATTATGTTACTTGTTTATGTGAGCATTATAATTTTTATACTTTTCCCAACTTTTAGAGTTTGTGTAAATTAATTTATTAATAAACAATATTTTATATGAGTACCGATAATAAAGAAGTTTCTAATAATGGCCAAATAGAGGGTATTAGTGATGGAGATAATAATGAAAATAACATTGAACAGACGGAACCCATTAATATTGATGTTGATGAGCCTAAATTAGGAGATACACCAGATAGTAGGTTAATACAAGAATTAGAAAAAGGGATGAAGAAGGGTTAAAACAAAATCAAATCAGCAAAGTAAAGAGGTGAAAAAAGGATTGACGCAAAGGTTGTTTGTTTAAAAAAATGTTATGGATTCTAATTATAATTTAAGAGTAAAAATTGATGAATTAAAAAAGATTATTCATACATCTTTTTGTTGTAAGCAGGGAGCTTGGAATAAGAAAGATAAAGGCAACTGGAATAAATTATGGTCTGCTTTTGATAATATTCAAGATACTCAGTCAGCAATAGAAGAATATATAGAACAAAAGCATCCTACAAAATTATCTATATATGGAATATTACAGGCACTAATTGTACAACAGGATTCAATGGTGCATCTAGAAGAATCTGTTGATATTGAAGTGCCAAAATTTGAAGACTTTTCAGAATTAAAAGAAATACGAAATATAAGAAATGAAACAGTTGGACATCCGTCTGAAACAAAGAAAAAAAGAGGTAAAGATATTTCCTATGGAGATGGAGATATTACATATACATCGTTAAGCACAGTTGAGAATACAAATATTCTAGAATATCAAGTATGGTCGCATAATGATTTTGTTAATAAAAAGGTAAATATTATAGAAATAATTGATAAACAATCTAATGTATTGAGTTCAGAAATTGATAGGATTATAAAAAGGATAAATGAAATTGAAAATAAGCATAAAAAAAAGTTTAATAATGACAGTTTAGTAAGTAAGCTTGCGCAATCTGGTTATTTAATACAAAAATTATGGTCTTTTGAGTGTGAAAGAATACATTCAAAAACTTGTTTTAAAATGTTGATTTCAATATATGAAGAATTTAAAGATGGTATTAGAATGCGATATAATATTGAACAACTAGGTGAACATAGAATTAGTATTCCAGGTATTGTTGAAGAAGTTAAAAAGGTAGATGAGTTATTAAAAAGAATAGAAAAGATGGTATCAATGGATGAAAATGTTGATTCATTCAATCTTGATATTTATGTAGAATCATTAGATAATTCTTTTGCAGAATTGAGGAATATGGCAATGGAGGTTGATAGTGAATTTTAGTGTTTTAATTCTAGAGATTTAATGTATAATCAGTTTAATTTATGGTTAGGGTATGACAAAAAAAACAGCGAAGAAAGGCACAAAGAAAGCATCTGCGAAATCAGTTTCCGTTGAGGCGGGTGATATATTTAAGTCAATTTTGGATTATCATGATGATGATAGTAATATAAATAAACAAAAATTTATTAATAATTTGACGACGTATATTCAACAAAGCATGGGAGGAGATAGAATATATAAAAAGTATAATATTGTTGTTTTGTATGATAATGATTCTTTATCCACACTGCATTCGGATAAAATTTATAAAACCCTTGAAAGGATCGATAAGGATAAGCCAATAATTTTGGTATTAACATCAAATGGTGGTTATCCTAGTCCAGCATATTTGATAGGGAAGCTATTTCAGCAGTTTTCCTCTGAGAATGATTTTATTGTTGTTATCCCTAGATATGCAAAATCTGCAGCGACATTATTAGCTTGTGCTGCTGATAAAGTTCATATGGGGAAACTTAGTGAATTAGGACCGATAGATCCACAAGTAAAGGGCGTGCCAGCATTAGGATTGAAAAATTCAATTGAGCATATTGCGGAATTAGTATCCTTAAATAAAGATTCTGCAGAAATGTTTGCGCGATATCTTGCTTTGACAGTCAAACCAATTTCAATCGGTCATTATGAAAGAATAGCTGAGTCTACTGTGCAATACGCAAGTAGGTTGCTAATGAAAAAAAGTAATATACTAAAAATACAGCCAGTAAATATAGCAACTAGATTGGTTTATGGATATAAAGATCATGGTTTTGTTATAGATCAAGAAGAGGCTGTGGATATTTTTGGAGACAATTTTATTGTGAAAGAAAGTGAAGAATATCAGTTTGGAGATGGAATATATCAAATATTATCTGAATTTAATGAAATATCAGAAATTTTAAATATTAAATTTTCATTTATTGGTAGTCTTGATGATAGTAACTCAATAAATATTAGTAAGACGAAATAATCAAAAAACAATATGACACATCAAACAGAACAACAATTAGAAAATCAATTTATTGCACAGCTTGGTGATTTGGGATTTGCTCCTGTTACTATTAAAGGCACGGATGAACTTGAGGCAAACCTCAAAACGCAACTGGAAAAGTTTAATGAAACTACTTTTACCGATAGGGAGTTTGAGCGGATTATGAATCATCTCAACAAGGGAAATACTTTTGAAAAAGCAAAGAAGCTGCGTGATCGGTTTAGTTTGAGTAGAGACGATGAGACTTCTCTGTCTGTACGGTTTTTCAACATGACACACTGGTGCAAAAATGAGTATCAAGTTACAAATCAGATTACGCAGGTGGGGAAATATGAAAATCGTTATGATGTGACTCTTCTTATAAACGGTCTGCCACTTGTGCAAATCGAACTTAAGAAACGTGGTGTAGAGCTCAAAGAAGCATTTAATCAAATTCAAAGATATCACAAACATTCTTTTGCTGGGAGTTTATTTGAATATGTGCAGATTTTTGTTATTTCCAATGGTGTAAATACAAAGTATTTTTCTAATAATCATAAACAACCATTTGAACAAACATTTTTTTGGACTGATGAGAATAATCATAAGATCAGTAAATTGGAAGATTTTGCAGAAGTATTTTTGGAAAAGTGTAATGTGTCACAAATGATTGCAGAGTATATTGTACTGGCAGAAGTGCCAAAGATCCCGATGATTTTGCGACCGTATCAGTATTATGCAGTACGCAACATCATGAAGCGTGTAGATGAATCTGAAAAAGGTGGTTACATTTGGCATACAACTGGGTCAGGTAAGACCTTAACATCTTTTAAAGTGAGTCAATTGCTGGGACAAATGCCAGAAATTAAAAAAGTTCTTTTTGTGGTGGATAGGAAAGACCTAGATATCCAAACAACACGAGAATTTAATTCTTTTTCAGATGGTAGTGTAGACGGCACGAACAATACACGCAATTTGTTAAAACAATTAAAAGATCCAAAAAGAAAGTTGATTGTAACAACAATTCAAAAACTAGATCGTATTATTGCTAGAGAGAGCTATGTCAGTCAAATAGAAGAATTACGTGATGAGAAAGTTGTAATCATATTTGATGAGTGTCACCGTAGTCAGTTTGGCAAAACGCACAAGGCTATCAAATCATGTTTTGGTAAAGCACAGTTGTTTGGATTTACAGGTACGCCAATATTTGCCCAAAATAATGTAGGAGGTGTAACAACTAGAGATGTATTTGATGAGTGTTTGCATAAATACATTATTACCAATGCAATTTCTGATAATAATGTGTTGGGGTTTTCAGTAGAGTATGTAGGACGATATAAATATAAAGAAGATGATGTAGTGGATGCTGATATCAAAGTAGAGGATATTGATACAAGGGAAGTATTGGAGCATGAGGATAGATTGAGTAAGATTTCTGACTACGTACTAGCAAATTATAATACCAAGACAAAGAATGGAAAGTTCAATGCAATCTTTGCAGTAGGAAATACAGAAGTAGCACGCAAGTATTATACAATTTTGCAAGAGAAAAACAAAGAAAGTAGCAAGAATCTAAAAATTGCAACAATATTTACATATCGCGCTAATGAGGATGAGACAAATGATTTGTTGGATCATGATGTATATGTTGACAGTGGTGATATAGTCAATGAACACTCTCGTGATTTTCTGGAAAATTGTATTGGAGATTATAATACGCTCTATGATACAAACTTTTCAACAGATAAGTTTTATGATTATCACAAAGATGTACAAAGGAAGTTAAAAGATGGAGAGATTGATTTACTTTTGGTGGTGAATATGTTTCTCACAGGATTTGATAGTGTGCGACTTAATACGCTTTTTGTAGATAAGAATTTGCAATATCATGGATTGGTGCAAGCTTATTCACGGACAAATAGAATATTGGGTTCAGATAAGCCACATGGTAATATTGTTTGTTTTCGCAATCTCAAAGAAAATACAGATAAAGCATTAGCACTGTTTGGAGATGAAAATGCTAAGGAAATAGTATTTAAAAAGCCATACGAAAAACAAAAACAAGAATTTAATGAAAATGTAGAATTACTCAGAAGTATCGCAGTAGATGCTGGGAGTGTGGGAAATCTGCAAAGTGAAGAAGATCAAGTGGCATTTATTAAACAGTTTCGTAACTTGTTGCGTATTAAATCATCTTTGGAGACATTTACAGATTTTACTTTTGATGATTTAAATTTAGATGAACAGGAATTCTATGATTATCAAAGTGCTTATATAGACATGTATAAGATAAGAACTCAGCAAGAAGGAAAAGATAAAGTATCTATCATTGATGAAATTGATTTTGAGTTGGAACTAACTCGTAGGGATAGAATTAACTTTGATTATATTGTGAGACTTATCGTTGCACTTAAAGATGTAACTTCTGATGCTGTAAGAGAAAAGAAAATTGCAGATATTTTGCGTGTATTTGATACAGATATTGCATTACACAAGAAAAAAGAATTGATAGAGAAGTTTATGCAAGATAATTTGCCTGAAATTGATAGTGCTGATGATGTAGAAAAAGAATTTGAAAAGTATTGGCAAGAGGAGGAAAAGAAATATGTAGAGTCTATAGCAAAAGAAGAGAATATTGATACAGATAAGATGAAGAATCTTATCAATGAATACTTGTATACACAAAGAATGCCACTTAGTGATGACATAGTAGCATTATTACCAGAGCAACCAACACTCATGGAATCAGAAAGCATCATCACACGTATAAAAGTATCACTACAGAATTTTGTAGAAACTTTTGAGTGGTAAATTGGACGAAAAGGTAATTTGTAAGAATTTCTTACAAGTTCAAAAGAATTGAAAAAATTTCAGTTATCCGGAATTTCCGGATAACTCAAAAAGAAGATAACAAAAAAGAACTAGATTCCCATCTTCACGGGAATGACAAAATTGTGGTATTATTGGTAGGTGAAATAAATTGAAAAATTATTGAAATGCAGAAGTTTAATACGCCGATGATGCAGCAGTATAGTGAGATAAAGGAGCAATATCAGGATTGTTTGCTCTTTTTTCGTTTGGGTGACTTTTATGAATTGTTTTTGGAGGATGCTAAGGTTGGGGCGGCTGCTTTGGAGATTACCCTTACCAAAAGACCACGGGGTAAAGATGGAGAGATCCCTATGGCTGGAGTGCCACATCATGCAGCTGATGCTTATATTGCTAAGTTGGTGAAATCTGGACACAAGGTGGCAATTTGTGAGCAAATGTCTGAGCCAACAGGTAAGGGGATTGTTGATCGGGAAGTTGTGCGGGTGATTACTCCGGGAACAATTTTGGATGAGAAAAATTTAGATAAAAAGAAACATAATTTTATTATAAGTTTAGTTTTTCGAGAGAATAAAATTGCTATTGCAGCGGTGGACTTGTCTACAGGGGATATGTTTGTGACTGATTTGAATGCTAGTTTGGAAAATGTACATCTTTTGAATACGGAGTTACTTCGTTTTGGTGCGACTGAGTGTATTTTGAATAAAAAGGATTATAACAATCCTCAAGTATTGAAAACTATTTGTGTAGAGACAGAGATGAATATTTATCCATTTGTGGAGTGGGATGAATATGCAGTTGATAAAAATGAAATAGTGAAAGAGCAATTTAAGATTGCGAGTCTGGAGGTTTTTTCTCTGCATAATAAAGAAGCTTGTGTAGAGGCCATTGCTTGTTTGCTTGGGTATTTGCGTGAGACGCAAAAAGATAAAATAGCACATTTGAAAAGTTTGAATTATTATCGGCCTGAGGAATATTTAGTTTTGGATCGTTCTACTATTCAAAATTTGGAGATTTTTGATACTCTTCGTACTAGGGATGATAAAGGGACTTTGGTTGAGGTGATTGATAAGACCGTGACTGCTATGGGTGGACGTCTTTTGCGCGAGTATTTGAAAAAACCACTTATTGATATTGAGAAAATCAAAGAGCGTCATGAAGCTGTTGGAGAAATGATCACAAATAGGGCGCAGAGGAATGAAATTCGAGAGAAGTTAAAGCAGATTTGTGATATTCCGCGATTGATTGCTAGATTATCAATGGGTAATGGTAATGCATATGATCTCAAGAATTTAGCTGAGGCATTGGAACATGCTCGAGCAGTACTAAGTGACCTTGAACAGTTTGAGGCAACAGCACTTCAATTTTCAGCTAGTGAACAAATAGACAAAATTATTAGTTTGATAAATGAGCAAATTGTAGATGATCCTCCGCTTGATATAAAATCGGGTGGTATGATAAAAACTGGTTTTCATGGCAAATTGGACGATTTACGAGAAAATGTTACTGGTAATAAGGACTGGATTGTCAAAATGGAAGAGCAAGAACGTGAGAAAACGGGTATTTCTTCTCTGAAAGTAAGATACAATAGAGTTTTTGGTTATTATATCGAAGTTACCAAGGCTAATGTGCATTTAGTTCCGATTAATTATATTCGCAAGCAAACAATGGTAAGTGCTGAGCGTTATATCACACCTGATTTAAAAGAATACGAACAAAAAGTATTGGTTGCCCAGGAGAGAATTAATAAAATAGAATATGATCTATTTTTGAATTTGGTTGATGAAATTTTGAAGTATACAAAATTTGTTCAGTCTTTGGCTCATGATTTGTCGACAGTTGATTGTTTGGGATCTTTTGCTGAGCTTGCTGAACAGGAAAACTATATTTGTCCTACTATGAGTAGTGATGATGAATTACATATAGTGGAGGGGCGTCATCCAGTAGTAGAAAAATATAGTACAGATCAGTTTATCGCTAACGATACAAAGTTGAATGCAGGGGATCATCAGCTTTTGGTTTTGACTGGACCAAATATGGCTGGTAAGTCTGTATACATGAGACAAGTTGCAGTTATCACACTACTAGCTCATGTCGGAAGTTTTGTGCCTGCTAGTGAGGCTACGATTAGTATGGTAGACAGAATTTTTGTGCGTAGTGGTGCAGCTGATTTCATTGCTTCTGGACTTTCTACTTTTATGGTTGAGATGACTGAGACAGCACATATCTTGCATCATGCAACTGACAAAAGTTTGATTATCATGGATGAGATTGGTCGGGGTACTAGTACTTATGATGGTATTAGTATTGCGTGGGCGATTGCTGAGTTTTTAGTTACAACCAAAAATAAAAATGCCAAAACTTTGTTTGCGACACATTATCACGAGTTACAAACTTTAGAAGAGAAGTTTCCCAAGCGAATCAAAAATTATGAAGTGGTAGTAATGGAAAAAGATGATGGTGAACCAGTTTTTCTTCACAAGGTGCGACCTGGCAAAGCTTCACACAGTTATGCAATAGCAGTAGCAAAATTAGCGGGTGTGCCAGATTTGGTAAACAATAGAGCAGTAGAGATTTTGGATAATTTGGAGAAAAAAGTATTTAACGATGAGTTTGAAAAGAAACCAAAAACTCAAAGTAGTAAAATTGAAAAAGAGTTGAAAGATTTATCTATAGATCAGATGACACCGATTGAGGCTTTAAATAAATTATCTGAATTGAAAAAGAGATGTTAATATTGTGATTAATTGCTGTTATGTAATTCATAAATCAGTGTGGCGTATCCTTTGAAGATTTGGTCTTCCTTTTTTATTCCCAGTGTTTCTAGAAATGCAAATAAATCTTTCATAATTTGTTTAGTTTCTGTGTCAGAAGTCATTTTTTCTACTTCGATAAATGATCCTAGTTCATCTATTTCATCAAAGCAAATTTCCATATCATTATATTTACATGTAATTCTTTTTTTTGATACATATAAAACTTCATGAAAACCTAGTAACATTGCCATTTCGTTTGCTTGTTCAGGATTATCAATGATAAGTTCATGTTCAATACATTCAAATTCAGTATCTAATTGTTTTTTAAGTGTAAGAATATTTTTGCCATTGGAATTTCGGATTCTAAGAAACAGGGTTCCTTTTGTTTTGTCAGGAAACTCTATTCCATTAGGAAGATAAATTCGATCTTTTTGAATTAGTGGTTCAGAAAAAGTACAACCTAGTTTTACTAGTTTGGATTGAATTTCTGTAAAATTTGAAACTTTTGCTTTCACTTCAACTTCATTCATAATATAAGATATACTAATTAAAAGGGCGAGTTTTTTTATACTTTGAAATCATCTCCTTATTTTTATTTTATTATTTTGAATACCTTCATATGAAAATATATCTCCTTCCAAATCAATCTTTTTTAATATTTTGTTCAATTTTTCTTTATTACCAATTGACCCAATGACTTTATTTTCACTAATTTTCACCCTTTCTTTTGAAACATTTTTTAATTCAATTAATAAAAGTTCAATATCTTCCTTTGGAGGTAAAGAAAATCCAAAAGAATTAAATCTAAGCATTGCATAAAAAGTTGTATCATGAATCTTTACCTTTTTTTTATTTAATACAATTTTCTTATTTTTTATATCCTCGATTGCAGAATTAATTGAAATTATTTTTTCAAACCAATTTTTTTCAAAAATATAATCTAATTTAATTGTTGTTCCCTGAAATCTGAAATTAACATTTTCTTCAAGCATCTTAATTAAATCTTGTTTTTCTAAAAAATGAATATCTAAAACTAATTCATCAAAAGTTAAATAAGAATTATCATTTAATTTTTTCAAAAAAACTTTTTGTTCTTTTGAAAAAGAAGATCCTTCTTCATAAGAATTATTTAATAAATTATTCTCAAATTCTTTTCTGTCACCAAAAAAAACTAAATCAAAATCTCTTTGAGGTAAATAAGTATTAAAAAAAGTATGAAATAATGCATTTCTAACACTTCCTCCAATTAAGTACAATTCTGAATTTTTAGGAGATAATTTTAAAACTTCTTTTAAAACATTTGAGATTTCTTTGTTTTGTAAAAATTGAAAATTTAAGTTCATATCAAATTCGTTCATAATATAAAATATACTAATTTATACAATATACACTTTTCGTATTTGGGTAGAAAAATCTGTAAGAGGGTCGTAATAAAGCCAATAAAATTATCCTTCCATTACTTTTTTCAAATTCTCCAAAATATCTTCTGTAAAAGGATTAGTTAATTCTCCGGTAGTCATCCATTCAAAGTATTCTAGTTCAGTTTTATTATTATCTAACTGGTGATAAGTATATTTCACAAAATAAGCATCTTTCACATTAAATAAAATAAATACTTTATTTTTTTGAAAATCCATAACTTTGTATTCATTCCAATCATCAGTATTTCCACGATTTCTATATTTTGTATTTATTTTTGGAGGATATTCGTCAGCAATTTCTTCTGAAATGGAAGGAATCCATAAATGAGTATTTTTGGGATTTGTAGTAAACTCAAATACCTCCGCAAGGGGTTTGTCAATAATAACTGTAATTTTATTTTCCTTCATATTTGAAAAAATAATTAAATATTTATAACTGTTCGCGATGTTTCCTCACTCTGTTAATAAACTCTTGGATGTCGTCTTTGTGGATTTTTAAACTGTGATAATCACTTGAATTACCTTCAAATTTTAGTTCCTTTCCGAGATTTGGATAATCTTCTAACGTTCCATCTGTATAACGGCTTGCATATTGAGCTTGTTGTTGAAGCAAAGATCTGGCAACATCACCAAATCTTACAAAGCCATTTTCATCAAAGCTAAAGAACGTTCCTTCAATCTCAGTTTTGTTAAATTGTGGTTTTTCAAAATTCATAAAGTTATTTTTTATTTCATAAAATGTGAATATTTAGTGTTTTATTTGTAAATATTATCATGAAAAATGTCCTTGTACAAATGAAAAAATGTAACTATCCGTGTCATTCCTGCGAAGGCAGGAATATTATTGTAACAAAGACTTTCTTTAAATTTGTTAGTATAGATTCCGGACAATGATATTTTTTACTAATCAGTATTGAACGGACAGGCACAAGGCACTGTCCCTACAAAAAATAAACATTTCTGGAATGACATGTGATTTGTGATTTTTTATGACGTGATAGAATCTAGATTTGTATTTGTGGTATAGTTGTATAATTGAAGTATATTAAGACCCTCACCCCAACCCTCTCCCAGAGGGAGAGGGGGATATTAGTTGTATGAGTAAAATAAAACAATTATCAAAAGAATTAGTGAGTAAAATTGCGGCTGGAGAAGTGGTGGAAAGTCCTGCTTCGGTTGTTAAGGAATTGCTTGAGAATGCTATTGATGCGGGAGCAAAAAATATTAAGGTTGATATTGAAGGTGCTGGTTTCAAAAAGATAAGTATTGTGGATGATGGAGTGGGGATGGGTAGAGAAGATTTGGAGAATTCTATAAATTTACATACTACGAGTAAAATATCGGATATTGATGATCTTTGGAATATTGATTCACTGGGATTTAGGGGTGAAGCACTTGCTAGTATCAGTGCTGTGAGTAATTTTGTTATTAAGAGTAAAACTAGTGAGGCGGATATTGCGTATCAATTGACTTCATTAGCTACGGGTGAGATAGAAATAAAAGAAATTGCTATGAACAGAGGAACGGTTGTTACAGTTTCGGATTTGTTTGTAAATACTCCAGCACGTCTGCGTTTTGTGAAATCAAAAAGCAATGTTACTCGCAAGATTTTTCAAGTGGTAAGTAATGTAGCATTAACTTTTCCAGAAATTAGTTTTAGTTTGACTCATAATGATAAGGAAGTTTTTCGTTTTTTGTCTGGAGATACTTTGGAGGCTCGGGTTCAGAAAGTTTTGGGTTTGGAGATTTTCTCGCACCTTTTACCAATTGAGGCTAGTTCGGCTTATTCGCAAATAAGTGGTTTTATAGGTAGGCCACAAATATCTACAAAAACGAGGTCAAGACAATTTCTTTTTATAAATAATCGTGCAATTAAAAATCCTGCAATTGCACTGCGTGTTAGAGAAACATATCAGTCATTGTTGTCTCCTAGAGATTATCCAGTTTTCATGTTGTTTGTGACAATGCCTGCACAAAGTATAGATGTTAATGTTCATCCACGAAAGGAAGAAGTGAAAATATTGAATCAAAAAGAAATGTTGGATGCTTTAACTAGTGCGATTCAAGATACTTTGACTAAAAATGATCTAACTTATCAGCTTAACTCGGATCAAGAGGAAACAGACTTTGATGGAAATAGTGCAGATATTGTGAAAAAGACAACTGACTTATGGACAGTAAAAGAAAAGGATTATTCTAAGGTCGAAGTGGCTCAGCTTCACAATACGTATTTGATCAATGAAACAGGAAAAGGTTTAATGATAACCGATCAACATGCTGCTCATGAGAGAATTTTGTTTGAAGAATTAAAAGATGCTTATCAAAATTTAGATAAGCAAATTGTTGAATTGAAAGACCCAGTGATTATTGAATTGCCAAAGAAAGAAGCAGATTTTTTGATAGAGAAGCAAGAGGAAATTCAAAGCATAGGTTTTATCATTGAAGATTTTGGAGAAAATACGTTTAAACTAACTTCTGTGCCGGAGTTTTTCAAAGACAGAGATTTGGCAGCTTTGATCAAAGAAATGTTGGATGACATGGCAACTGAAAAAGAACCGCTAGAGTTAGATTATCGTACTGAGAGAACTTTGGATTATTTGGCGTGTCGTAGTGCTATAAAAGCAGGAGATTATTTAACAGTGGAAGAACGCCGTCGTCTATTAGAAAAATTACAAGAAACAAATACGGGGTATACATGTCCGCATGGTCGTCCTAGTCAAGTTGAAATATCAAAAGAAGAACTAGAAAAAATGTTCAAACGAAGGTGATTTTTTACTATTTCGTAACTTATCAACAAAATAAATTTTTTGCAATGATATATTTTGTGTATTTATTATAATTATTAATATATTGAAATGTTGAAGTAATTTTTTGTTGTACAAAAATTGGGCAGTTCTTTTATTTGATGTATAATGAAAATATATTAAGAAAATATTTTTTTAATGAAACTAGTTTTATATAAATACTTATAATTAAAATTAAATTATATTGAGTTATTTATTGACAAAACAGGTTTCAAATGCTACTTTGAGACAAACTAATAAGGGTGTTAGTTATTATTAAAGTACATTAACATAAATTGTAATTAGGAGGAGATTAATATGAGTAAAAAAAATGGAGTTACAACAAGAGCACTTTCAGGTTTCATGGAATTATTACCAGAAGAACAAATTGTATTTAATGATATGCTTGACGTGATTCGGCAGTCATATGAAACATTTGGTTTTTCGCCGATTAATACGCCGATTCTGGAGCGTGCAGAGGCATTACTTGCTAAAGCTGGGGGAGAGACTGAAAAACAAATCTACAGATTTACTAAGGGCAGTTCTGAGCTTGCGATGCGGTTTGATCTTACAGTACCACTTTCTCGTTATGTAGTTGAACACTATGGTGAAATTGCTTTTCCATTTCGAAGATATGCTATAGGAAAAGTTTTTAGAGGTGAACGATCTCAAGCAGGACGCTTTCGTGAGTTCTACCAGTGTGATATTGATGTCATAGGTGATGAAGTGTTGGATTTGCGGTTTGATGCTGAAATTCCAAGTGTAATCTATATGATTTTCAAAAAACTTGGCTTTGACGCATTCACAATTCGTGTGAATAATCGTAAGGTTTTCAATGGACTATTTGAAGGATTGGAAATTACGAATCTTTCAGCTGATATTATGCGTTCTATCGATAAGTTGGAGAAAATAGGACGTGATGCTGTTGTAGATGAGCTGATTGAGTTGGGAGTTACTAAAGCAACAGTTGATCGTATTTTTGAATTTCTTTCCTTGAAGGGTGATGCAGCTTGTGTCTTAGAAGGCTTGAGCAACTTGAATATTGAGAGTGCTCAGTTTGATGAAGGTGTAGAAGAATTGCAGAAAGTTACAGAGATGATGAAGCAGTTTGGTGTGCCGGAGTCAAATTTTGTAATTGATCTTACGATAGCACGTGGTTTGGATTATTACACAGGAACAGTCTATGAGACACAACTGGATGAGTATCCAGAGTTTGGGTCTGTATGTTCTGGTGGACGATATGATGATCTCGCAAGTGCGTATACTGATCGCAAATTACCAGGTGTTGGTATTTCTATCGGATTGACGCGACTCTTTGACCAACTTCGCAAGAAGGGTTTGTTGGAGATAAAATCTTCAACAAAGACAAGAGTGTTGATTATTCCGATGACAGATGATATTGATAGCAGTATTGCAATAGCAACAGCTTTGAGGAATGATAACATTGCTACAGAAATTTCATTTAGTAATGGGAAATTGAAACAGAAGTTGAAGTATGCTAATAGGAAAGGTATACCATTTGTGATTTTCATTGGTGAAGATGAGATTGAAAAAGGTGTTTATACGTTAAAAGATTTTGTAAATGGAACGCAAGAAAGTCTTGTTGAATCTGAATTATTACAAAAACTTAAAAATCCTTAATTATAGGAGGGCTGTACAATGAAAAAGACATACTTGATTAGTTGTGATTTGCATAGGCAATTCACGCAGGTTCGACATTGTAATAACCTGGAATTGCCTGAGGATTCTGAAGATTTTTTTCATAATTTTCAAAAGTCAGTGCAGCAGATCATTAAAAAGGATGTTTATCCAACTGCGGATGTAAAGCTTGTAACAATAGAGTCGATGTCTAAAGATGTTTTGAGTCTGGTTGGTAATAAGCAAAATGGACGAGATGTATTTGTTGTTAGCACATGTGTTGACTTTGCTGTTCCAAACAGAGGACGAACTTTGGAGGTGAACAGGCTGGTTGATGGAGGTGGAAACATCATTGGCATTGGTACACGACCAGGTCATGATTCTCTGGACACTCAATGTGCGAGTATAGCAAGCTTAGCGAATGGTAAGCCAGTTATTCTTGCAGAAGATGGTATTTTCTCAGGTGAGACTATTGAGTGCATCATTAAACATCTCAAAAAACATCGGGTGAAAGTTACGGATGTTGTAGCATGTTTTGCATTTCCAAAGGGCATTGATAGACTGAATGCAGTTTTGGATGATGTTGATGTGGATTATGTTCATGATATAGAGCACTTGATTGATTGGGTTCCTGATCATGACTTTTTCCCTGGAGCACCTAATTGTGGTCGCGTTGTTGGTGTTCAATTATTGGATTCGTTTATGCCATTTTATGATAAAAATGGCACTTCATTCTCGGTTCCATATATAACACCATTTGCACCTATGAATGATTGGGCATCGATTTCAAATGCCGTTTCATACAACCTTGCCTCATTTTGTTTAAGAAGTTCTATTGAGTTTTTTGAAAAGCTTGATGTAGCAAATAAAGGCAGGCGCATAACATTTGGTGATTTACAGGGAATTAATCCACGAGTTTCAGTCCCGGTTGCGGTTGATTCAACTGTATTCCCAAGTAGAGATACTGAGATATCTAATTACCTCAACAGAATACTTGTTGAATCTTACTGATCTATCCGTTGTCGGAGGGAGCGTAAGCAAAACACATATCATTATAAATGGTATGTGTTTTTAATTTTTTATTAGTTGACAGTATAAATAAATGTAAAGCAATGTGCATATATAATTTACATAAAATAAATTACATGGTAGAGTAAAAAACTATAGTTTTTTAACAATAACCAAAAAAAGGAGGATGTCAGATGAAAGCTATTCAAAAAGAAGATGTTATTCACTTGGATTTTTTGAATATTGGAAGTTCCTGTAATTTAAATTGTCGTCAATGTTTTTTTCAAGAAGAAGGTAAACTTTCAAAAAGAACATTGCAGAGTGATGAGGAAAATGTTCAATGGTTATCGCGAGAATTTGAGAATGCTGGATATTTCATGTATCCGATGGAAATTACTACTTCTATGAATACTGTTCCGATTATGTCTGAAGTGGCACGTCAAAAAGTTGTATTGTCAAATGGTATTTTGTTAAATGAACAATATATTCAAACTTTGCTTGATGGAGGCGTTGAAAGAATCAAAATAACTCTTTTCGCTAATTATGAAGAGCATAATTTTTTTAATCGTATTACACGAGAGCAGTACAATATGATTATGCACAATATAAAACTGTGTAAGCGTGCTGGACTTACTGTTATTGTTAATACTATTTTATCAAAAGTTACAAAAAATTCTATTGATGCTTTGGCAAAAAAATGTTCTTTGCTTGGAGTTGATAGGTTAGTGCTGATTCGATTAAAGCCTGTTGGTAATGCTAGGTCAATGAAAGATATTTGGCTTGATTTGTATGATGCAAAAGAAATTGTTAAAACAGTTGAGCGGTGTAAATTGATGTATCCAAATCTGTATTTCAGCTATAATTTAAGTTTTGGTCCAGATTTTTATGGCAAAACCATTGCTGAGGCAAAGGAAAAGATGCAAAGACGAGCAGAAAAGTGGAATAATCCAAAGTATTTATGTCCAGCTATAGATGGACAATATGCGGGTGTTTCATTGAGAAGTGGAAATGTTTATGGTTGTTTTTTTGCCATGGATGAAGAGATTTTTCGATTGGGAACTGTTAATTTTGAAGATAAAACAATTTCAAATTTGAATAGTGTTTTAGATTCAGAAGAACTATCAAAGAAGTTGCGTGATGATTGTCATGTAGATAATTGTAAGTACCATTCAATTTGTTTGGGTGGGTGTCGAAGTACTGCTTATATTTTTGCTAAAAATACGGGTATAGTAGACCCTCTGTTTGCAGGGATGGATATTTGCATTACAAAGATTAAAGAGCGGATGGCTGGAGAATAAGGAACGGATATGAAAAAAATATTACCAACTAAGCTGAAGAAGGGAGATACTATACGAGTAATTGCACCATCAACAACAGGAGCACAGTTTAAAAAGAATGATTTACTGCAGGTTTCTAAAGTTTTTGAGCGGATGGGTTTGAATATTACTTTTTCAAAAAACTTTAGAAAAGAAAGTCTCTTTGAAGTTGCAAGTGTACAAGAACGAGTGGATGATTTAGTCGAAGCTTTTGAAGATCCAGATGTGCAGATGGTTTGGTCAGTATCTGGGGGATATCACTTGAATCAGATTTTACCACTTATAGATTTTAGTATTATTAAAAAAAATCCTAAGATTGTATGTGGCTATTCAGATGTAACTGCCTTGACACATGCTATTTATGCCAAGACAGGTCTTGTCACATTTTGTGGGCCTAACTTTTCAACATTTATTGCACAACGTCATCGAAAATATATATTAAAATGTTTTCAAGATGTGTTTATGAGTGGACAGGTAATTACGCCAAAGTCATCAAAAAGATGGACTGATGGAGCAAGCGAAAAAGCCTTAAAAACAAAGGCTAAGAAAAATGATGGTCCATACATCATACAATCAGGTAAAGTAACTGGTAGTGCACTCGGAGGAAATCTATGTACAATCGGATTATTACAAGGTACAGAGTTTATGCCAAAGTTAAAAGATGTAATTCTTTTTATAGAGGATGATGATATTTTCACATGTGAATTTTCAGGAGAATTTATCAGAAACCTTGATTCCTTATTGCAACAAAAAAATGCAACTATTAAAGGAATCATGTTTGGCCGTTTTGAATCAAGTACAAATATCACAAAAGGAGTGATACAGCAGATAGTGAATGAACGTGAGCAGATTCGAAATATTCCGATTGTAGCAAATATGGATTTTGGACATACTCGTCCAATGTTTATTTATCCGATAGGAGGTAAAGCTACTATTTCAACGGATTCAGGGAATATATTGACGATTAAAGATTTTATAAATTAAAATTACTGTTGATAGTTTATTCAATCCAGATAATGTTTTATACATTATCTGGATTTTTTTATTAGCAACTTTAATGAGTTGTTGGAGGAGTGTTTCTGGTGTCATTTTAGATGAGTTGATGTGAAGCATTGATTTTTTCAATAATAAGTAGTACACTTATCATTAAGATTATTTTTATTATGAATATTTATGAATAAACGAAAATTACAGATTGGGGTAATGGGTTCTGCTGCAGACACAGAATATTCTGCAGAAGTTGAGTCAATTGCTGAAAAGATTGGTGGTGGAATTGCAAAAACTGGAAATACAACAGTTTATGGTGCAGAAAAAGATTATGATTCATTATCTACTGCAGCAGCAAGAGGGGCAAAGAAAGAGAATGGTCTAACAGTGGGTATTACTTATGGTAAGGGTAAGGATGTATGGGATAAAGAAGGTAATACAGATGTTATTATATGTTCTGGCTTGGAACGTGGTGGAGGAAGAGAATTTGTCTTAGTTAACAGTTGTGATGGACTTATTGCAGTTTCTGGAGGGTCTGGAACAATGAATGAAATGCTTGTTGCATATCAATTGAATATACCAGTAGTTGTAGTGAGAGGTACGGGTGGCTGGGCTGATAAGATGGCTGATCAATATTTTGATAGCAGAAAGCGAATGAAAGCGATTGGAGTAGATACAGCAGAAGAGGCTGTTTCTAAAATAATCGAATTAATTGAAAGTGAAAAGTAATTAACGATGTATAAAATTATGCAACAATTTCTAAATATGGAATATAATTATGCAGAACATCATCACAAAAGTAGTTTCTTTTGAGAGGTTTTTGTTTAATGTTGTATAAGTTGAAAGAATTAAATTAAACAAGCTTCTCGTAAGAAACTTGTTTAATTTTTTTAATGTAAATATATTTTTAAAGTATGAATCCAAACAAATTAATAATTTTTGATCTAGATGGTACTCTGTATAAACTTAAAGGAGGTTCTTTTTCGAATTCTGAATTGAACAAAGAAATGTTAAAAAATGCTGCTAAATATATTCAAATTAAATTAAATAAAAGTAAGGAAGAAGCATCTGAAATTTTAAAAAATATTAAAATAGAATACGGTGAAAATATTAGTATAGCATTAGAAGAAAAATATAATTTGGATAGATATGAATATTTTGATTATGTGTGGGATATAGATCCAAAAAATTTAATAATAAAATATGATAATTTAGAAAACATATTAATGAGAATGAGTAAGGAATATCAATTTTTATTAACGTCAGATGCACCAAGAAAATGGATTGAGAATGTATTGAAGGAGTTGAACATCGATTCATTTTTTGAGGGAAAAATATTGTCAGGAGAGGGTGATAAAAGAAAAGTTTTTGGAAATCGTTTTACATATATTGCAAATGAATATAATATAAAACCAGAGCAAATAGTTGCAATGGGAGATCAAGAAGAGTCAGATATCATTCCAGCCAAACAATTAGGATTTAAAACTATATACATAAATAAAGAAAATAAGTCAGATGTTGCTGATATTAGTATAAAAGATACAAAGTATTTAGAAGCAGCATTTTCATTTTTATTTAGTGATATTATGAAAAACAGATATTATAATTATGCAATTGAAACATTGAACATTAAAGAGCCGTATAAGGCAACTGTTTTAAGTGGTTCATCTGAGGCTATTGTGTTTAAATATGGTAATTGGATATATAAGTCTGGTTCGATAAAAGAGGCTGAGGAGGAGTTAGCTATTTATAATAATTTTAAAAATAAATTAGGTCCTGATTATGAATCAGTGTTTCCGTACTTTGAAACAGTTAAATTTAATGAGGATATATTGTTATATAAACTTGAATTTATAGGTGAATATAATTTGGAGGACTATCTTTTAAGTCCAAAATTATGTGATGACACAATCACTCAAAAAATATATAGTGGTGTTTTGAAAAATATTAGTACAATTTATGATGCGAGCTACACTGAAGATGAAAGTGTCATGGATGATTTTTTTGTAGAATTAATTAAGGCAATAGAGCAGAATGTTGAAAAGGCTCAGTTATCAAATGAAAAAAGTATTAAGTTTTTACGTAAAGTAAAGAAAAATAAAAAAATATTTATAAATAATGCAATTGGAAGCTTAGCACATAAAGATTTAACTGCTGGCAATATTATTATAAACTTAACAAAGGATAATCCAGTTCGTTTTATAGATCCTAGAAATGCAATGCCTTATTTGGACAAATCTCTTTGTATGGGAAATGTAAGTGTGGATCTTGCTGGTTATTATGTCACAATTCTAAGAAAAGAAATGGAACACAGAGAATTATTTAGTGATAGTTCATTGATGAATGCTAAAATATTGATTGAACAAGAAATTGAAAGTTATATAAATAGAAAAATAATAAATAGGCAATTGATTGACTTAACAGTGTTTTTCTGGTATAGTGTTTATCTCGCATGTAAGTGTGAGTATTGCACATCAAAAAAACGGAAATGGCTTTATGATGAAATGAAAGATGGCTATGATGTGTATATAGAGAGAATAGAAAAGTATATTTAGTAGAAATAGTTCGTTAAACTTTGCACAGAGGACTGAACAAATGGATAAAATTACAATGGTTGATTTGGATGGAGTTGTTTTAAATAAGCGATATGAAACAACAGGAGATATTTGCAATATTGCCAATAAACTAAGTGAGGTAAGTTATATTGTACCAAATTCAGATACTCCAGTAGAAAGATTGGCTACTTTTTTCGAGCAATCTATAGGAGTTAGTAGTGATATTGTGATTGGTGAAAATGGAGCTGTTATTAAGTATTTTGATAATATTGATTTCACACATAAAGATATTGATATTAGTCAGTATATACATGAGATGAAAAGAGTGTTTTCTAAATTTGATTGTTGCATTCTTGAATGTGACGCTCCAATACTAGTTAGAGAGCACAAGGGATTACAGCCTAATACTAAATTTATTTTAATTGATAAATTTAGACGAATGTCAATTTCAATGTTTTTTCTGATAACTGATGGTGAAGGAAAGTTGTATATTGATGAGAAGTGGAGTGGACAATGCTTAACTTCTTTATTGCTATGTGACAAGCCGCAGGCATTAGGTGATTTTGTTTATAATCATAAATATGGAATTGCAATAAGTAGTATTGCAATTGTTTCAAAAACATCTGGATATTTATTTTTAAAGCAAAAGTATCCAAATGCACAATTTTTTATGATAGGTGATTCTGATATGGATATCATAAATGACCATGATGTAATACATCTTGCAGTTAATAATGCATCTCAAGAATTAAAAAATAGGTCGCTATTTGTTTCAGATTATAAACATACAATTGGATTAGGATATTGTTTCAGGTGGATACTTGAACAATAAGTTTGTCTTAGAGGACATTTTCAGCATACTGAAAATGTCCTTTTATATTTTTTATTGAGAGAGTTGAAATATCTAACTTAATGATATATAGTAACCGTATTGCACAAATAGCCGGAAGGAGTCAGTTTTTCTCTTGTCCATGCCACGAACTGAGGATCTTCGGTGTATGGGTTATAGATGTATGGTTGGCTCTGAATGTTTGGAGTCAGGATAAGAGATATTTTTTGTTATTTAAAATCAAAAAGGAGGTTGAGCATGTCTTTTCATAAAATGGAAACACCTCCTTCATACTTTAGGGAGATTGCAGTAAAAGTTGGATGGCAAGTATTATTAAAATTAGGGCTAAAGATTAGGAAGAAACATAGAAATATATATTCTTCTGGTCGTGGTGATTTTGTAATATTATGTCCATTTCATAAAAGGAACATGTACATTTCATTGCTTTGGATGTGGTCATAGTGGAGATGTTTTTGATTTTGTTCATGATTTTTTGGAACACCGCTGTAATGGTGGTGATAAAGTCAAAACATATAAATGGTTCAAAAAGAATTATAATATACCACTGCCATGGGAAAAATCTGATGGTGCGTATATATACTGTTAAAATTAAAAAACAGGGATAGAAGTGTGCTGTTTTATCGCAGGAAAATATATTGTATGGAGCATGTTATGCAAATTGTTAGAGAGACAAAAAAGATTAGGGAAGTACTTTGTCCTTCTTGTGAGAAAATTTTTATGCAAGAATGTTTTAGTATGTGTACAGATTGTGCGAGAAGCATAGTGGAGAAAGAGCAAAAAGAATTTCAACATGTCATTGCCAAGAGAAAAATCTAATGGTCAATACATATACCGCTAATATACCAAAAAGGTTGAGGCGGTTTTTTGTTGCAGCTATTGACTATATGGATGTTTTGATGTATTATAGTATGTTAATTAAAGTTGTTTAATAACAAATGCATTTTGCATAAAAAATAGAGGAGAGATGAAATGGAAGCTATAATTTCTGCAGGAGAAGGCATTGCTAATGTTTCAGATGTTGGTGCAACACTGACCAAATGGTCACTTGAGGGTGAAGATATTATTTATCCTTTTCGGTATATTGGTGAGAAACAGCGAGGAGGTATTCCAATTTGTTGTCCATTTTTTGGTTCATCGCCAGAGGGATTTGAAGATATTTCACAGCATGGTTGGTTTCGAAATCTTGAAACCACATGGAATCATGAGACTCAGGCAAAAGTTGCATCACATAAATCATATAAAGGAGAATATAAGAGTTTTCCTTGGTGGTTAGTGGCAAATATTGCTCACGAAGTGACATCTCATCGCAATGAGGATATATTAGATACTCGATTAAAGTTATATAGAGTGTCTAGTGAGGGGGAGATGCCAATAAATATTGCCTTTCACCCTTATTTTAAATCAGATGGCAAGAGAGATGTTTTTATCAACGGAGAAAAACATGTAGTGGATGTTTCTACAAAGGCAAAGTGTGTCAAAATTAATTCAAACGATGAAATTATTATTGATACCGGTAAATTTCGTATCAAGATGATTTTATCTGGATATGATTATGATACTTGTTTGTATTTGTGGGGTGATGCAGAAGAGTATTTTTGTGTAGAACCAGTCTTAACATCACCATCTTGTTTTAATACAAAAGATGGCGTTTGGTTGGATCAGAAACAATCTATTGAAGTTTCAATGAAATTGTCAATTTTATTTTAAATTTTGCACTAAAGTAAGTGCAAAATTTGGAAACCGAATTCATGAATGTGAATTCGGTTTTTTAATTACAAAAATATAAGCCTATATTATTGCAAATATTTACTTGCATGTTACAATGAGAAAATAATATGTAAATAAATGTAAAATTATGTTTGAAATATATAAGGACAAGGCTGGTGAGTTTCGATTTCGATTATTAGCTAAGAATAAAGAGCCAATTTTGGCTTCAGAAGGATATAAAACAAAGGCTGCTTGCAAAAATGGAATTGCATCAGTAGCAAAGAATAGTCAGGAAAAAGAAATGTTTGAGGTGAAAGAAGCAAAGAACGGTAAAGCTCATTTTGTGCTTAAGGCAAAGAATAGTCAGGTGATTGGAACTAGTCAAATGTATGCTGCAAAAAGAGGTGCTAGCTGTGGACTACGGTCAGTTGCCACTAATGCAAAAGCTGGAGAAATTAATGATACAACTGTTGAGAAGAAATAAACAAAGTAGTTGAATATTATATACTAAAAAACCGGTTTTACCGGTTTTTTTGGAATTTATTAATGACATAGAAATAAAAATAAGTTACACTGGGAGTATAAGTTTTGAAAAATATTGTATGAAATTATTACTAACATCAGCAGGACTGTCAAATGAATCTATTGTGGCTGCTTTATTGGAATTGACAGGAAAACCATTTGCAGAGTTAAATATTGCATTTATACCTACGGCGGCAAATGTTGAAGGTGGAGACAAAACTAATTGGTTTATAAAAGATCTAATTAGGTTAAAAAATCTCAGATTCAAATCAATTGATATTGTAGATATCTCTGCAATTTCTAAAAATGTATGGCTTCCACGGTTGCAGGATGCAGATGTTTTATATGTAGAGGGTGGAAATACAGCACATTTGATGTATTGGATGACAAAGTCTGGGTTGCAAGAATTGTTACCTGAGATGTTGAGGGAGAAGGTGTACGTTGGTGTGAGTGCGGGAAGTATGGTTACATGTAATGATTTGGCTTTGAATATGTCGGAGCAATTGTATGGAGAGTATTCTGATGAGCGTCAAAGAAGTGAGGGCATGAAATTTGTTGATTTTTCAATTATTCCACATTTAGGTTCTCCACACTTTCCAAATGTCAGTGTTGATAATTTAGATCAAAGAGCAAAAGATATACAAGGAGCCTTTTATGTAATTGATGATAATACCGCTGTCAAAGTTATTGATGAGGAAGTGACTGTTATTTCTGAAGGTGAGTGGAAAAAATTTAATTAGCAATTTGTAAGAGAGTTGTGGTAATATGGATAGAAGTTAATTGAGTAATATATTTTTATGAGTGAAGTGAAATTTGTAGATGGGTTAATGGTGAAGAAACCACATCAAAATGCACCTGATTTTGTGAAGGGTAGTTTATCTATTAAAAGAGAAGAATTGATAAATTGGTTGCAAGGAGAATCTGGTGAATGGATTAATATAGATATAAAAGAGTCACAAAAGGGAAGTTGGTATGCACAGGTGAATGATTGGCAACCTCAAGGAGGTCAAGGTGGAGGCCAACAAGAGCAGTCACAACAACCACAAGCAGGAGAACAGCCACAACCACCAAAAGACTTGGAAAGAAATGTGCCTACGGATATTGATATGGATGACATTGTTTTTTAAGGAATGTCTTATGAAAAA
>SWBX01003509.1_pt1 | contig 30847 bp, 25 predicted proteins | sample 4693051 | NCBI WGS metagenome assembly SWBX01 (sample SAMN10267272, study PRJNA491770) | bioreactor metagenome | isolation source: DHS bioreactor inoculated with marine | place: Japan: Omine Ridge, Nankai Trough | reverse complement strand
GGGTGGCGCCGGTACATGTGTCGCTTGCGGCACATCTCCCCACCGGTGATTTGGCCAGAGGAAAATCCCAAGAAGTGCCTTTTCGGATTCCCTCCACATAAATCTCACCATTTTAACTCAAGAAAAAATTTAGTATTGACATCGTTTGCCTATTTGGCTATTTTGCCAAATGTCTCAGGAGGATGACAATGAATGCACAGATAAAAAACAAATTTGAAGTTCGAGCAAAAATCATTAAATCCATGGCTCATCCCAGCCGGTTGTTTATCGTGGATGAACTCTCCCGGGGGGAACGGTGTGTCTGTGAGTTGACCGAGATGATCGATGCTGACATCTCCACCGTGTCAAAGCATCTGTCCCTGTTGAAAGAAGCGGGGATCGTCCGGGATGATAAACGGGGATCCCAGGTTTTTTACCGGTTGACAGTCCCCTGTGTTCTGAAATTCTTTGATTGTGTCGAATCGGTGCTTCGGGCACGCATTGAACGTCAGATGACGGGTATCGAATGAGGATTTTAGTGAAATGAACTGGAAAAAAGAAGGTAAAATCCTGGGAGTGATCATCGCTGTTTTTCTATTTTGCTTCTACCTGCCCGTGGGAAACCTTCGGTTTGATCGCGCCATTCTGGAATCCCTGCATCTGGTGCGCTGGTATGCCCGGGAGCATGTTGTTCTCTGCCTGATTCCGGCATTTTTCATCGCCGGGGCCATTGCGGTATTCATCAGCCAGGCATCGGTAATGAAGTATTTGGGCGCTCGGGCCAATAAGGTTCTGGCTTACGGCGTGGCATCGGTGTCCGGCTCCATTCTGGCGGTGTGTTCCTGCACGGTGCTGCCATTGTTTGCCGGAATATACCGGATGGGTGCAGGGCTGGGACCGGCCACGGCATTTTTGTATTCCGGACCCGCCATCAATGTGCTGGCCATTGTTCTCACGGCCCGGGTGCTGGGACCGGCCCTGGGAATCGGCCGAGCCGTGGGCGCTATTGTTTTCAGTGTGGTTATCGGGCTGCTGATGCACCTGATATTCCGCCGTGAGGAGATGGAAAAGTCCAATAATCAGGTTACCCTGCCTTCAGAGGAACTCACCCGGCCACTCTGGCAGAACGGGGTTTATTTCGCGGCCATGATCGGTATTCTGGTGTTTGCAAACTGGGGGAAACCACAGGTTGATACCGGGTTGTGGGCGGCCATATATGAGACCAAATGGATTGTCACGGCCGGATTCAGTATTGCCCTGGGTGTGATTTTATCCCTCTGGTTCAAAATGAAATGGTGGCTGATCACTCTGGCGGCGCTGCCGCCCCTGGCCCTGGCGCTTATCGTCCCGGACCGTCCCATCATCCCGTTTATCGCCGGCATCATCAGCCTGTCGGTGATCACCAATATTGATAAAGGTGAAACCAACGAGTGGTTTTCCTCGTCCTGGGGTTTCGCCAAACAGATCCTGCCCCTGCTTTTCTGGGGTGTTCTCATTGCCGGCGCGCTGCTGGGCCGGCCCGGCACCGAGGGTATGATTCCTTCGGAATGGGTCAGCCGGGCCGTGGGCGGTAATTCATTATCCGCCAACCTGTTTGCATCTGTTGCGGGCGCATTCATGTATTTCGCCACTCTCACGGAAGTACCCATCCTGGAGGGTCTCATGGCCAACGGCATGGGTAACGGTCCGGCTCTGGCCCTGCTTCTGGCGGGTCCCGCCCTGTCTTTACCGAACATGCTGGTGATCCGCAGCGTCATGGGAACGAAAATAACCGTGGTTTTCGTAATACTGGTGGTTATCATGGCCACCATCAGCGGGCTGCTCTTTGGAGCATTTGTCCATTAGAAGGAGATTTTCAAGATGACAAAAATTCAGATTCTGGGCACGGGATGTCCCAAATGCAAAAAACTGGCGGAATTGGCCGGTGCCGCCGCCGAAGAACTCGGTATCGAACATTCCGTTGAAAAAGTAACGGATATCAATGAAATCCTGGCATTCGGGGTCATGATGACACCGGCACTGGTGGTGAACGGTGAAGTCCGGGTCACCGGCCGGGTACCATCGACTGAAGATATTAAGAAATTCCTCAATTGAAAATTTTCAATGAACATATCATCCGGGAAAATCCGGTTATGGGAGATTTATCATGAAAATATTTAGAGCATCATTACTGGTATTGGTCATTCTGTGTTGTGCACTCCCCTGCCCGGCAGAGGACAGTGCGGCACCGGCGGATCCTTCGATTTCCCCTGCGGCGTCAACGGACAGCAACACGGTGATAAAAGCCTATTATTTCCATGGCACCCGGCGCTGCAAAACCTGCAACGCCATAGAAAGCACGACCCTGGAGGCCCTTGAAACCGGATTCGGCGAGATGATGAAAAAGGGGGAAATCACCTGGGAAACCGCCAATTACGAGTTGGATGAGAACACACATTTTGAGAAAGATTACGAGCTGATCTTCAGTTCCGTTATTCTGGCAAAATACACAGACGGCAAACGGGTGGAATGGAAAAATCTGCAAAAAGTCTGGGAACTCATCCGGGACAAGAAGGCGTTTACAGAGTATATTCAGAACGAAGTCCGTCTGTATCAGGCACTCTGATGTCAGACCTTTTTCTGGGCATCACATCCGCGGCGTGGCTGGGTATTTTAACATCCATCAGCCCGTGTCCCCTGGCTACGAATATCGCGGCAATTTCATTTATCAGCAAACGGATTGAAAAACCGTTTACCACGCTCATTACGGGGATATTATACACCCTGGGACGGTCCGCCGCCTACCTGGGTCTGGGCATCATGATTGTTTCCAGCGTGCTGAGCACTCCTGTACTGGCCCGGTTTCTTCAACAGTACATGAATAAACTTCTGGGTCCGATTCTGATCATCGCCGGCCTGTTTCTTCTGGACATCTTCCGGTTCAGTTTTCCGGGATCAGGCTTGGGCGAAACCCTTCAGAAACACGCGGACCGATGGGGGATATGGGGCGCCTTCCCCCTGGGCATCATCTTCGCCCTCTCCTTCTGTCCCGTATCCGCCGCACTCTTCTTCGGAAGCCTCATTCCCATCGCTCTGGCCAATAATTCCGGCGTGTTGATCCCCACGGTGTACGGCATCGGCACAGCGCTCCCGGTGTTTATCTTTGCCGTGCTCATTGCCCTGGGCGCCCGCACCCTGGGGAATGTGTTCAATAAAATCACATCCATTGAAAAATGGGCAAGGCGGATCACCGGTGTTCTTTTCATCGGTGTCGGGATCTATTTTTGTCTGATGTACATTTTCAAGGTGATTTGATCATGAACGGCTGCCTGATCCGCCGAATCACCACGGCAGCCAGCGGTAAAATCAACAATAATGCGATCGCTCCTGCGGAAAGTGCCGGCACATCGATTTCCTCTATCGTAAAATTACCGCTGTCCGATTCGTAAGTGATGAACTCGGAATTGTCCTGAACTACCCGGATCCGACCCTCCACAGTAACTGCCTCTGAAATGGTCCACACCCAGCTCAGTTCCGTCATCGCCAGGTTTTCCACCAGTGGTGTCCAACTCGCACCCGCATCACTTGAAAAATAAAGATCCCAGTTACTGGGACCATGATTTACGATCTCCGTCCAGGATATCATGACTTCCTCGCCAACAGTGAACACCTCGCCACCAACGGGATAATCCAGATCCACATGCGCGGCAACTCCACCGGTGAGAATAAAACCTATTAACAATCCCAGTATGCCGGGACTCAGCTTCGATATTTGCAGTCTCATTGTTTTCTCCTTTGAATATACAGACCCGCAGGCCACATAATGCTGTCAAATAGACAGCCTGTATGAATTATATTAATCCAGACTAAGTTTGTAAAGTTTAATTGATTATTGGCAGTACCGGGCCAGTTTTTCCCGGGCAAGATCCAGAATATCCCGAAGTTCTTCCCGGCCGGTCCGTTCAAGTTCCTTCTGGAGCACCTTTAGTGAATTTTCAACGTCGGATTTTGCTTTTTCAGAGTCTCCCATTGCTTCATGTGCAATGGATTTATGGATCCTGCAGTCGGCAATATAGGCGATATGTTCTTTTGTTTCCGTCCGGTCAATAACATGCTGATAGACAACAATGGCTTCCTCAAAGTAAAGGATCGCTTCCGGGAATTTTTCCATATAGAGGTACGCTTTTCCGATATTCATGATGTTCAGCGCCAGATCACCGGACATCTCGGTTCTGCCTTCGAGATACACTTTTTGCTCCAGAAGTTCTTTCCCGCGCTTGAACCAATCCAAAACCTGGTCGTCATGATGTATCTCCCATATCGCCCGTGCTTTGTTGGTATAACATTTCACCAGAAATTGCGTATGTGCCTGTTTGTCTTTACCAAACACTTCAGATTCGAGAATCCTGATGCCCTGATCGAAATCATCAATGGCCGCTTCATTCTTGTCCAGACGCTGGAGTGCGTTCCCTCGATTCATATGAATATCGGCCAGGAACGGTTGAATATCCATTTCACTATTTTTGTGCATATAGGAATCCATGAGCACAAACGCCCGGTCACAATCATCCACTGAACGCCGGTATTCACCGATTTCCCACAATGAGACGGCGCGATTCATATAGTATTTGCTCAGGAAAAAGGTGTATTTCGGATTTGAATATTCATCCATCATGGTCTTTCCAAGTTCAATACATTTATCGACACAGATAATAGATTCCTGGTTTTCATCGAGTTGGTAAAGTGAGCAGGCACGGTTCAGATGGCAGAGGATTCTCACCTGTTTATTGTGTTCGTCATCGGTCGCTTCCAATCGTTTCCCACACAGGTTCGCAACTTCGTCAAAAAGGGCAATTGCCTCTTTATAACCACACATGCCGTAAATCACATTAGCCCGGTCAAAACTCAATTGGATTATGGTATTCTGGAGTTCCAGTGATGCGGTATCCCCATCCTCCGTTAATAAATGGATCCCCTGCTGATAAGCCGCCAATGAACCGGAAAGATCACCCAAATGCTCCTGTAAATAGGCTTTTTGTGTCAGAAGTTGAGTAAACTGGATCCGGATCTCCTCACCCGCACTGTCCAGGACACCCGAAACCATGCTGACCGCCGCTTCAAACAGTTCCAGATCAATGAGTTCAAACGCTTTCCGGGAGCCGGTATAATCCGGGGTCCACTCAGAAAGATCCGTGGAATCTCCACCGGTAAGTTTCAACGCCCGTTTGATCCAGATCATGGGATCGTCCCATGCATTACCATAGATTGTCACCCGTTCAGGAACCTGCACATCCTCCTGACACATGCTCTGATGTTCCGGTTTTGATCTTGGATATGGTGTCCCCGTCTCCTGTTCGTAAATCTGCTGAACGGCATACGCCAGTTCCCGGGCATCGGTCCACCGGTCTTCGGGATTATCAGCAAAACATTTCTGCAGGACGGATTCCAGTGTTTCAGGCATGGATGGATAAGATTCATTTGGAGGGTTAATGAGATAATCTTCAAGGATTTTTGGCGCCAGCGCCCCAATCCGCCACTGAGCTTTGCCGGTGAACATTTCCAGAACAGACAGACCATAACTCCAGATATCGGTAGTATGATTGAGTTTCTGCCGCATGGCCTGTTCCGGTGAGCAGTAGGCCATGGTCATACCGCTGGAACTTACATAAGAGGACTTCATTATTTTTCCGGGTTTGAGACCACTGATATTCAATGCCCGGGCCAGACCGAAATCCGTTATCTTTGCGACACCATCCCCGGTCATCAGAACATTGGCCGGTTTGATATCCTGGTGAATCACGCCCCGGTCATGGGCTTCCGCCAGACCCCAGGCGAACTGAATGGCGATGTCCAGGATAGTTTCCAACTGCATACACCTGTGTGCAATTATCCAATCCCGGAGAGAACCGCCATCCACATACTCCGCAAAAATAGCGGTGCGATCTTCGATGGTTCGGAAAAACCGGCAGGCCGTAATATGAGGATGAGCCGGCAAATCGATCCATGTTCGAAGTTCCCTCAAAAACAACCGCCGGGGACCGGGATCATCGACGGTTTCAGGCAGAAGCGTTTTCACGGCAAACCGCATACCATCGGAGTGGCGCCGCACCCGGAACACCTCCCCCATACCGCCACGGCCAAGGATTTTCTCGATAGTGTATTCACCCAGCAGTTCGCCCTTGAGTTTCCAACTCATTGTACTATTAAACCTCCTCACGTTTTTCTATGATATGTCACTGTCGGAATCATCGCAATGGTGCAGACTGATTCGGTCGTGTGGATCTTTGCAGATTCACGAACTTCTGACCCGAAACCAACAGTCGGGTTAATTGAGCGGTGTTGTCCTGGTTACGGAAAACGGGAAAATCATCATCATCGAATATGACGTTCTGATATTCTGTATTCCGATAGGCCGGGGTTTCTTGAGCGCCGAAGTCAGTGGCTCGCAGCACCATCAAGGAGATCCCCGGGTTCCTGTCATCGCGATCGGGGGATGACATTTTTTTCCATCTTAGTTGGAATCTCGCGTTGACAGGCCCCGAGGATGACGTTGCAACGATAATGGTCTTAGAGGAAGCAATTATTCAGGCACGTCAACAGTTTTGCCAGAACAACATCATCCATGGTTTCCCCGGGATTCTCAAAGAGTCCACTGCCGGGAACGATCATATCGGCGTGCTCTTTTGAGGGGCCCACAAAAATCTCGTGCATGGGTCGGACATTCCGGGCGTAGGCGTCCAGGACCGATTCCAGGGTGAATCCCCGTTCCGCGATATCCCGGTTGATACGGCGGGCCAGTCTGAGATCCGGTGCAACATCAATGAAAATTTTAAAATCCGCCAGTGCCCGCAATTCGGGAAAATGAAGGGCAAAGATCCCTTCCACAATAACGAAATCAGAGGGCGGGATTTCCGAAGCGGAGTCCGTGCGGCGGTGAGTGATCACATCGAAAAAGGGCAGAATCACCGGTTTATGGTCCCGGGCAAGGGTCACATCAGCCAGGATTCGGGGAAGATCCATGACCCGGGGATGATCGAAATTGAAGGTATTCAAGTCGTCGTCGGAAAGATGTCCCAGATCATGGTAGTAATGATCCAGACTGATGACGGAGACAACCCGGGCGTTCAGTTCCTCTTGCAGCGCCCGGGCCAGTGTGGATTTTCCCGCCGCCGATCCCCCGGCCAGCAGTATCAGTTTCGCCATAGTTGCATCCTCCTTAACAATGATCCTTCAGTCTAAAATGGTCCCGGTTCACAATGTCCACAATGTCTACCAAATGGTTTCAACATGCCGGTACTGATGTATTTTTCGATCCCGGGTCACCAGTGGGAAATCCAGTTTCAGAGCCGTGGCTATAATGATCCGATCCGCCGGATCTTTGTGCATTTTACCGGGGAGACAAACAGATGATACTGATATGTTTACATCCACCGGTACAAACTGCACGAATGACAGGGCTTCCGTCCCACCGATCCAACTCTCCATCTTCATGGACAACTGCAATCGTCCGGATTTAACCAACATCGCCACTTCCCAGGCACTGATTGCCGATATATAGATTGATTTCCGAGCCATACATCCATTGATGATCATCTTCGCCCGATCTGATAGTTCCGGCGATCCACTTACCCACCAGATCCAGGTATGTGTGTCCAGAACAACACCACAAGGTTCTTTTTTCACGCCAAAACTTCCCAATCCTCTTCCGCTACCGGATCCATGGGAGAATCATACCTGATGATGGTGTTCCGAAGGTTTTTCAGCGCTTCTTCCGGTGTTTCCTCGTATGGAATAATCTTAAGAACCGGTGTTCCCCTGTCCAGGATGATCAGTGTTTCACCGGTTTTCTGGATATTCCTGAAGTATTCAAGCGCCCGGGGTTTGAACTTGGATTTTGACACTTTCTCAGCCATATCAATCACCTCACCAGCAAAATGTTCCTATGGTCATATTACCATGGTCATATTGAGTTGTCAATAAGCGGGTTTGCGGATTGACATAACGCAAAGAATGACCGGTGCGCAGAAATCTCCGCGCCAGCGTGTCTGCATCGATTCGATTGTTGTGTTTTCTCTATAATCAAAGCCATCATTCTCCGGAATATTCATATATTTTTATTCGTGCTCGTGCTCAGCGCAGCGGTGCTCGTAATCGTAATCGATTGAAATCATTGAAGAAATCATTACTACTTATCTCAACAACCACATTGTAATCCCGTCATCTCACTCCGTCAATTTCGTAAGCATACTCTCAATTCGGTGCAATAACCCTTTTCCTTCATTTATCTCCGGCTCATACATGGCTTTCATGATCATCAATTCATCCACTCGATTGTTTGCCCGGGAAACGAATTCCAGGCTTACCTGGTAAACGTCCAATTTCTCATGGTCAAACATTATCTCCGCATTCCTTTTCGATTACGATTACGAACACCGCTCATCCACTCCGCAGATTCGCTGAGCACGAGCACGATTTTTGAAACACAACATCAACTGTTGCATACACGCTCTAATGGTGGTATTTTTTTTGCGATGATAACGATGATTTTTTTGTGGAGATAAGATGAAAACAAACCTTTTCAGCAATTATCAGCACCTTATGATAATGCCCATGCCCCGGCGGACCGGAGCAGGGGTGTTGCAGTAATCATCGCACACCGCCCCTGATCCTCCCGGGGCGAACCCATTGAAAGTATTAAACAATTCAATTGTTGTTGTGGTGTTGGTTTTTCCAGCACTTTATGGGAGGAAAAGAGATGACATATTCAAACACGAAACCCGTCCTGATTAAAACAGTCACGGACGAGACACATACATCATTACCAACCGGTACATCATCCCTGAAATGGGATCCGGACCGGTGCACACTGTGCGGGAGATGTGCTTTCGTATGCCCCCGGGACGCCCAGGTTATTGATCCAGTGTTCCGGGTGATTCATTTCCGGGAGGAACGGTGTACGGACTGCCGCCTTTGCGTGGATGTCTGCCCGGAACAGGCGCTGGAGTAATCACGGGAATATTAAAACCCGCTGGTTTCCACATCCATGGCAAACACGTTCAATGAATCCCCGGCCGTGAGCAGAGCATACCACTCGAAAGTCAGGGTCGGCAGGGTATCCACCATGAGTGGGATGGTGAAAATCTCCACAGGATCCATGACGAAATTTTCCGGAAGGGGTCTGAGGAGAAACCGGTAGGGATAGGGATCGAATGTGGGCCAGGCCGGCTCCGGTGAGATGAAAAACGGGATACCGTATACCATGAGGACCAGGTAGAGATCACAGTTGAGGTCGGTGCGTGGATTGGTCATACCCAGACCGATGCGAATAGTATCCCCGGGGGCATACATGGCCTGATTGGTTGTGATATCCACGGTGAGAGCCGACAGTTCCGTTTCCAGAGCACCATGCCGGGTGTTGCTGCCCCTGCCCGTTCCCCAGTGAATCACCGCGTTCACAGCTCCGGGAAGATCGTATGCAATCACACCGGTGGCCGATGTTCCCGCCACCAGTTCCAACTCGTTATCGCCATCGATATCCGCCAGAGCCGGTGCGCCCAGAATGCCGTTCCATTCACCCGCATCATGGGGGATATTCACTTCGTATATCAGGTCGCCGGTTGCGCTGAGAATATGGAGTTTTCCGGGCTGACCGCTGGATTTCTGGGTCCAGGACCCGAAGATGACTTCCACCTGGCCGTTGCCGTCCAGATCCGCGACGAGTATTTCCGAAGCAAACCGGATAAATCCTTCGGCGTAATTGGTCACGGAATACGGCCACCGGCCAAACTCGGTTTTATCCAGTTTGAACCCATGTACTTTGCCGTCATAGGCCGGGTAAAAAATCTCCAGAATGCCATCACCATCCACATCGGCCACGGTGGGGTTCGGCTGGCAGCTTTCGATAATCCCGTAATCCTGGGACAGCGGCGCCCATGCCCCGGGGGACGGAGGTGCGGGCCAGACCGTCCAGTCATATCCGCCGGAAACAAACCGGGACCGGTCGGGATTTAAAACAATGGGCACTTCATACAGATCCGTATAGGGCGACGTGTCACAGTTATGGACGTTACCCACAATGACAATTTCAAGGACGCCATCACCGTTCATATCCGCCACAACAGGTGCGGAGTGACAGAAATTGGGGCGATGTTCGGTCCCGCAGTATCCCCACCCCCGGAGTTCCGCCGTTAAATCCACCCAGACACCCACCTGGCCCCAGTACCGGCCTTCATACATGGGATGAGCGGGAATGCACGCTCCGTTATCCTGGAACGCGCAGATATAATGGGTGTCATTGGGACCGATGATCTCACCACGATCATCCTGATCAATGTCCGCAATGGCAATATTCTGGTTGAAACAGCCGGCGGCGGAGCAGTCGCCGTCATGCTGGGGCCAGCCGGGCCGGATCTGTCCGTTATGTTCATAGACGTACCATTCTTCATCGTTCCCAAAGGAAGTGCTTGCAACGAAAATTTCCATTGTGCCGTCAGCATCAAGATCGTACACCGCCAGAGTGCGCAACTCGCTTTCCGGCGCCGCCTGCAGAGGCCAGCCCGGCAGAAAGTGGCCGGTGTAATCGTACGCACAGACCCATCCATCGGAATGCGCCGTCACGATATCGAGGGTGCCGTTACCGTCAATATCCGCCACCACCGGCGACGGCCAGGTACGGCCCACATAATCATCACCGGTGTACGTCACATCATGACCGGTGTAAACACCCCAGTACTCCGTCCCGGTAGCCGCGTCCAGAACCCAGACTTTGTAGGACGCCCAGACAATCTCCATGGTGCCGTTACCATCCAGATCCGCCACGGCAGGCGACGCATACCAGCCCGTCATACACCAGTGCGTGCACCCGGCCCGATCCCATTTCAGAACCGGTGTGCCAAGATCCGCAAAACATTGAGGACCGGCCATGAGACATGCTGTAAGCAGGAAAATCGACCAATACCGTGTTTTCATGTGAACCTCCCGGGGAAATCACTGCCACTGTTTGTTGTATTATACGGATTTACCTCCCGGCCGGGCAACTCCTTACAGGCCTCTCCCCCTCCTGTCCCACTCCAGGAAACCTTGAGCAGGGAATGATTGACTTTGCAGCTGACCTGGATCTTGTGCTGTGTATTTCCCGCTGAGGTGCAACTCCGGCCCTTTGCAAGGCTTATCATTACCCATAACTTTTCCCGAAATAATAAACTGGATTTACAGCGTCCAAATCCCAATGACCCGGCGGGGACGCCGGATCTACAAGCTTTCTCCCATTGATGTTGACCGCTGGCATGGACCTTGCCGTGTTTGAGAAGCATAGGTCCATGCCAGCGGTTTTGGGACAATTAAAATGCCTTGATAGGGGTAGGAAGGACCGGTTGATTTCCCGGTCCCTCCCCCCTCCGAACCGTGCGTGCGGTTTTCCCGCACACGGCTCTCCGGTTGGTAGTTCACCGTCTTGCGGGTTGACGAGCTGATTCCCAGGCTTTTTGAAGAGAGAAAAGCCCGAGTTCAGCAAAGTGGGCATTTTTCCAGCGGTGATGATCTAGTCCACGGCCTCGTCCTTTGCGGCCGGCGCGTTTGCGAAGAATGCTGCGTAATCGCATACGTATCCATTGGTCGATTCTTTCCCATGTCGTTTTGTAGCTGTGTTTGAAGTATTCAAACCAGCCGCGAAGCGTTTTATTCAGCTTGGCTATTATGCATTCCATGCTATGTCCATTTGCACGGCGTGTGTGTTGTCGAATTGAGTCCTTGAGTTTGTTGAGGCTTTTCTTGCTGGGCCATTTGTAGTTTCGTTCGAAGTGGTATCCCAGAAAATCGAAACCCCCCGGGCGGGTGCTGTCGATGATACATGTTTTCTCTGGATGCAGGGTCAGTTTTGCTCTCGTGATCCATGTATGAAGGGATTTGAGGGCATTTTCTGCTTCTGCTTTCGTCTTGCACATGATCACCATATCATCGGCATATCTGATCATCTGATATCTGCCTTGCTCCATGTGTTTATCCAGTGGATCAAGGTAGATGTTTGACAGCATAGGGCTGATGACGGCACCTTGGGGACTGCCTCTTTCTGGAATCCACGCTTTCGCGGTTTCCATTATTTTCTGTTCAAGGAATTCCTGGATGAGGTGGTGGATTCGTTTATCACTGATCTTTTCTTTGATGAGGACCTTCAAAATGTCGTGGTCGATTGTGTCGAAGTAACTTTTCAGGTCGATGTCTACAACCCAAGTGTTTCCGCTTTTAAGTAGGTGGGTAACCTCTCGAAGGGCATCCTTGCACCCTCGGTTTGGACGAAATCCATAGCTGTTGGATGAGAACGTGCCTTCAAATATCGGTTCGAGTGCATTCCGGAGTGCTGTTTGGACTATCCGATCGCGGACTGTCGGGATTCCCAGAGGTCGCTTTTCGTTTCGGGTACCCGGTTTCGGTATCCATACTCGCTTGATGCTTTGAGGATGATAGCTGCTGGTTTTGAGGGCTGTGTGTATTTGTTCCAGATTTCTTTCCAGTTTCTTTTCGAAGTGCTTCGTCGTCTCATTGTCAATGCCTGCACTTCCTTTATTTCGTTTGACCTTTTCCCATCCAGATCTCAGGTTCTTCATGGAGTAGACCTTGTCAATTACGCTGTGCCATTTGCCTCCTTTCACTCCGTTTTCCAGAGCTGTCAACATACGTTCTGTCCAGATAGAGGGTTCCACCCATGACCATCGGTCGCAGATGTTTCCGGCATGTCTAGCCGCTGGCACTGTTGCCGGTTTCTTGTCCCGTCTCTCTGGCATCTCGTATCTACCTCCCTGCCGCCCTTGGCTCCACGGACGTTACTCCGCTTCAATGCTACTATGGCGACTCTGACTCCTGGCAGGCTCTCTCAACCTGACAGGTCTCCCTGCTTCACGTACATGGCCTTCTGACCATTCCGTCCCCAACCACCTGTTGTGCCCTAACATCGCTTTATCACGCTACCCCTCAGCGTGTTAGGCTTCCTGCATCTGCAGGTCTGGGCTTCGCTATTGTCTAGCAAGCTCGCCACATAACCAACCGGCCGAAACGGGTTCGTTATCCTACGGACTGGTCGTTCACCTCCTGTTGCTCCCCACCCCACCTTGCGGTGACGCAGTTACATTCGGTTTCAGGCCGGAGAGCGTCTGCCTGAAGAGGACTTTCACCTCTCTCACCGTGTACGCTCGCAGGCGCACTAGCCCGGCCGTCCCCGGCCGGGCTTAGGGGAGGCTGTTCCGCCCATCATATCCGATCGGCACCGAGGTTACGTTTGACGGCATACACCACCATCGAAACCCGGCAACAATCCTTGTGGAAACCAACCACATCGAATAAAGTGCCAGCCGTCTTCGTAGAAGGTTACAGGCAACAGGAGAACACCTATGATTTCATTTCAGCAACTGACAAAGGCTTATGGCGAAATAACCGCTGTGGACAATCTGACTCTGGATATTCAACCCGGAGAAGTATTCGGTCTGCTGGGTCCCAACGGTGCCGGCAAATCCACCATCGTCCATCTGGCAGCGGGTCTGCTCACCCCCGACAGTGGCCGCGTGGATATCGCAGGCCGGGGTTCGCCTGTTGATCCGAAGATCCGATCACTCATCGGTGTCGCCCCTCAAACCCTGGCATTATATAACGAGTTAACCGGTGAAGAGAACCTGATATTCTTTGGTAAACTTCAGGGAATGTCAGGGAAAAATCTTAAACAAAAAGTCATTGAATCTCTCGATTTTGTGGAATTGGAAAAACGGAGCAAACACCGGGTTAAAACCTATTCAGGCGGCATGAAACGACGGCTCAACCTGGCCGTGGCCCTGCTCCACTCCCCGGAACTGATCATTCTGGACGAGCCCACTGCCGGGGTTGATCCTCAGTCCCGGAACGCCATATTCGAGAACATTGAGAATCTGCGGAAAAACGGTGCAACCATTATTTATACCACCCATTACATGGAAGAAGCTCAGCGGCTCTGTGACCGGGTAGCGATTATGGATACCGGCCGGCTCATGGCCCTGGGCACCGTACCGGATCTCATCGCGGCTCACGGCGGAAACAGCACGGTAGTCTTTGAAAGGGACAATGAGGAAATCCGTATTGAAACCGAAGATCCCATGGCGGAACTCGCCCGGCTCCATACCGATAAATCCATTCGCCGGTTCCGGGTGGATTCGCCCAACCTGGAAGGTGTCTTTCTTAAACTCACCGGCCGGACATTGAGGGATTGACCATGCGAAAAGTTACTGCCCTTGCTTTGAAAGATGTCAGGCTGCTTCTGCGGGATAGAGCCGGATTTTTCTTTACCTTCTTCTTCCCGTTTATTATCGCTGTGTTTTTCGGATCCATCTTTTCCGGCAGCGGTGGCGGCAGTCATTCCATTCCTATTCTGGTGGTGGATGAGGATCAGACCGAACAATCAGAAGCATTCATTGTCACTCTGGAATCGGCTGATGAATTACGGGTCACCCGCACCACCCGGGACGAGGCGGTTCAGGCCGTGCGTAAGGGTAAATCCACGGCGTATATAGCACTCACACCGGGGTTCGGCGCAGCCCGGAAAAACATATTCTGGGGGGATCCGCCCAAAATCGAGTTGGGTGTTGATCCCGCCCGCCGGGCGGAAGCGGGGATGCTCCAGGGAATTTTAATGAAATATGCCGTGGAGGGGTTCCAGGAAGTATTTACCGATACATCCCAGATGCAATCCAATATCGGTGACGTCCTGACATCCATCGAGAATTCGGATGATCAAAACAAAGAAGAACTCTCCCATTTACAGCATTTCATGACTGAACTGGATACATTTATATCCGCGGAGGAGACGCGGAAAACCACATCCGCTGATCCGGAATCCGAAGAGGAAGAATCCGGTATGCAGGGGTTCCAGCCGCTGGTAATCGAAAAAAGTGACGTCACCGTGGAACGCGCCGGCCCGAAAAACGCCTACGCCGTTTCCTTCCCTCAGGGCATCATCTGGGGAATCATGGGATGTGCCGCCGCTTTCGGTATTTCCCTGGTGGTGGAACGCACCAACGGCACGCTGGTCCGGCTCCTCATGAGCCCGGTGAGCCGGCTGCAGATTCTCACGGGAAAAGCCCTGGCATGTTTCATCACCACTATGGCAATTTCTGTGACTCTTCTGCTGTTCGCCATTATCGTCTTCAAGATACAACCGGGATCCGTCCCGCTCCTGATGATGGCCATTGTCTGTATCTCCATGGGGTTCGTGGGTATCATGATGCTGCTTTCCGTACTGGGAAAAACCGAGCAGGCCGCCGGCGGTATCGGCTGGGCCATACTCCTGATGATGGCCATGTTCGGCGGCGGTATGATTCCTCTGTTTATCATGCCCTCCTGGATGCAGAATATCAGCCATATCAGTCCGGTGAAATGGGCGATCCTGGCCATGGAAGGCGCTATCTGGCGGCAGTTCACATTTGTTGAGATGCTTGTGCCCTGCGGCATCCTCCTGGCAGTGGGTCTGGTCTCGTTCCTCATCGGTGTCCGGGCGTTCCGATGGTCGACCACCGGTTGACCCTCCATATAAAAAAGGTTATAAAATAGTATATTGACCTGATCGGGAGGGCATCACATGAAATTGTTTATTGTATCGGTAATGGGTTTTGGCCTGGTTTTATCATTCGCTTCTGCGGGGGAGCGGCCGGTGGTGGGTATGGATGCGCCGGGATTTACGTTGAATGATGCCGACGGGAAGGGTCATGCACTTTCCGATTACCGGGGATCCCATATTGTGCTCTATTTTTACCCCCGGGATAATACACCGGGATGCACAAAAGAAGCGTGTAATCTGAGGGATAATTTCGATCTTTTGAAAAAGAAAGGCATCGTTATTCTGGGTGTCAGTTATGACGGGGAAAAATCTCATCGGAAGTTCCGGGATAAATACAATTTGCAGTTTCCACTTCTGGCGGATATCGATCGGAAGGTTTCTGAGATTTATGGTGTCAGAGGGATGATCGGTGCAAAACGTGTGACGTTTCTCATCGGTCCGGAGGGTAAGATTCTGCATGTATTTGATTCGGTAAAGGTTGGGGATCATGCCGGACAGATACTGAAGATCATGGAAACTGAGTAGAATATTTTTGAGGTTCCGGGAGTCCAATCCCGTGATCCTGATCGATGGACTTCGGATACGTGTTTCGATATTAATCGGGTAGGAGAGTGACCATGACAATACCTGAAGAAAACAAATCCCTGGAACAACTTCAGCAGGAGAATGCGGATCTCAGAGCCCGGATCGTTGAGTTCGAGGAGAAGGAACAGCAGTATCTGGGAACATTGTCCCTGTCAGAGGAGAGATATCGTAACCTCGTGGAACACATGAAAGAAGTGATTTATGTGTTGGATACCGCGGGGAAAATCCGGTATTTGAGTCCATCCATAGAATCGTTCAGCGGGTACACATTTCAGGAAATCAAAGGCCGGAATATGTTGGAACTCATTCATCCCGATCACCATGTGGACATAAAAAGGGGTTTCCAAAGTGTGGTTCAGGGTGAAAATCGATCAAATGAATACCGAATTCATACAAAAGCCGGTGAGATCCGGTGGATTCTGACATCCAGTCACCCTTACGTTGAGAATGGCAGAATCACCGGTGTTCAGGGTATTCTCATGGATATTACCGGTGTGAAACAAATGGGGGAACGGCTCCATCGGGAGGCGAGGAAGAACGTTCTTCTGGCGGAATTATCCCGGAAACTGATCGCCGAGGAATCTAAGGATACGTTATCCCGGATTATTCTGGAGTATGCATCCCAACTTACCGGGAGCAGCGCCGGTTACACCGGATTGATTGATCAGGAAACAGGTATCGCCGGATGTCCCGCACTGCTGTTAAATGGTACACTTGTCGATGATACTGAATTCAGCAGCAATGTCCTGGAAAAGCGGAAGGGGTTATGGGGTCAGGTGCTTGAACATCGGAAACCAATCATATGCAATCATCCCGGGGACGCCGATATTCCGAATGATCATTTTCCCATCCACCGGTATCTGGCAGTGCCGGCGCTGGTGGGTGATACACTCATCGGGCAGATCGCCGTAGCCAATGCCGATCGCGATTATACAACAACCGATCTATCCGTTATGGAGCAGCTTGCCAATCTTTTCGCCATCACCCTGCACCGCCGGCAATCCCTGCAGGCACTGGCCGTAAGTGAAGAGCAATACCGCACAACAATCAATGGAATTGATGATATGATCCATGTCATTGATACGCATCTGGATATCGAATTGAGTAATACAAGTTTCATCAATAATATCGTGAAGTTTTCAGATTGCTCACCTGAGATCCTCCATAATAATCTGTTCAAAGTATGCCCGTTTCTATCAGAGTTTGTGCGGAAAGAATATGAACAGGTTATTCAAACCGGATTACCGTTGCTCACTCAGGAGTGTACAGATGTTGGGAAGTATAATATATGGACGGACACCCATAAAATTCCACTGCTCGACCCACAGGGAAAGGTTCACCGGATTATCACCATTATCCGGGATATCACCAATTTCAAGGACATTGAGAAATCTTTGACGGATCTGACAGAAGCACTGGAGGCAAGGGTTCAGGAACGCACCCGGGAACTGGCGCAGAAGAACGAGGAATTACAAGGCGAAATTACAGAACATCAAAAAACGGAAATTGCTTTGCGTGAGAGTGAACTGACCTCCCGGGCACTTCTCAATGCACCGACGGAATCTGCGCTTCTCGTTGCACTGGACGGTACAATTATCACACTTAATGAGACTGCAGCACAGCGTCTGGAAAAAGAACCGGCGGACTTGAAGGGAATGAATGTCCGGGATGTTTTCCCCGAAAGTAATCTCAATACGAAAATGACTCACGGAATGAAGGTCCTTGAAACCGGGAAACCCGTACGATACGAAGACTACCGGGCCGGCATGTGTTTTGACACCACCATTTATCCGGTATTCGATGCCACAGGAAAAATTTACCGATGGGCGGTATATGCCCGGGATATCACCCGGCAGAAAAAGATGGAGGATGAGTTACTGAAAACTCAGAAGCTGGAATCCATTGGTGTTCTTGCCGGCGGCATTGCCCACGATTTCAATAATATCCTGACAGGGGTTCTGGGGTATATCAACATCGCCCGGATACAATCAAAGAGCAATGAAACCGTTAAAGTTCTGTTGGATAAAGCCGAACGGGCAGCACTTCAGACAAAAGATCTGACCCAGCAGCTTCTGACATTTGCCCGGGGAGGTGCTCCCGTAATAAAAACCACTGTTATAAACAAATTGCTTCGGGAATCAGCGGATTTCGCTGCCCGGGGATCGGGAATACAATGCCGGTTCCGGATACTGTCGGATCTGCACCCTGTAGATATTGATGAGGGACAGATCAAGCAGGTGATCAATAATCTCATTATCAATGCCGTTCAGGCCATGCCGGAAGGTGGCAGCGTGGTGATCCGTGCAGAGAATTGCGTCGTGGACAGCCCGGCCGCACATTGGATGCAGCCCGGAAAGTACGTACAGGTTTCCGTCACTGACAGTGGATCGGGAATACCGCCTGAAAATCTGACAAAGGTGTTTGACCCCTATTTCACAACAAAACCCAGCGGTACCGGACTGGGGCTGGCTGTCAGTTATTCCATCATCAATAATCACAGCGGAAATATTACGGCTGTTTCCGAGCCTGGAAAGGGAACCACCGTGACATTCCTTATCCCGGCATCGGAAAATGAGTATTCACCGGATCCGTTTGGTGAGGAACAGTTATTCCAGGGATCCGGGAAGATTCTGATCATGGATGATGAGTATATTGTACGGGATGTTTTTCAGCAGATGCTTATTGAACTGGGGTTTGAGGTTGTCATGAGTGCTGACGGTTCCGAAGCGGTAGCCGCGTTCAGAAATGCCCGGGAATCTAAAAAACCGTTTGATCTGGTATTTTTGGATCTGACGGTTCCCGGGACCATGGGTGGCGTGAACGCCATTCAGAAAATGCGGGATCTGGATCCCACGATAAAAGCCATCGTCACCAGCGGTTATTCCAATGACGACATCCTGGCAAACTACTCGGATCACGGGTTTAACGACTACATTATTAAACCATTTAAAATCAGTGAATTGAGCCAGGTTCTTCGACGGGTGATGTAGTCCCGGTGATCCGTTGTCCGGCCGGGGACGGCCGGGCTACAAGACATTTTAATTGTCTCAAAACCGCCCAGGAAGGAAACTACACCCGGGTGACCCGGAGCATGTTTGTCGTACCCCGGGATAACACCGGTAGCCCGGCGGTAATCACCACGGTATCTCCAGGCGATACCATACCGGAATCCCGTGCGATCGCCACGGCCTGCTCCATCATGGTATCCGTATTATCCAAAGCGGGGATCACCCGGGTTTCAATTCCCCAGTAAACACCTAGCTGTTGAGCCACACCGGTATCGGGGGTCAGTGCCAGCACCGGTGGAACCGGCCGAAACCGGGACAGGGTCCGGGCGGTTGTTCCTGATTGTGTAAAAGCGATAATCAAGGCCACCCGAAGATGATCCGCCAGGGTGCATGCCCCATGACACACCGATCCCGTGACATCCCATTGATCCAGATCCTGATCCAGAAATTTTTCGTGGGGAAACCCTTTTTCAGCTTCCTGAATGATCCGGACCATGCACCGAACCGATTCCTCAGGATACCGGCCCACTGCGGATTCTTCCGAGAGCATCACAGCGTCAGTTCCATCGAGAACCGCATTGGCGACATCGGTGACTTCCGCCCGGGTGGGCCGGTTGGAATCCACCATTGACCGGAGCATCTGTGTGGCGGTTATGACTGATTTTCCCCGCTGATTACTCTGATGGATCAGTGACTTTTGAATCCCCGGTACCTGTTCCAGAGGAATTTCCACACCGAGATCGCCGCGAGCCACCATGATACCGTCTGCTGCCTCAAGGATATCATCAATGTTATCCAGCGCTTCTTTCCGTTCAATTTTCGCAATGATAGGTACCGTCCGGCCCGATTCACCCATGATTTCACGGGCACGCTTAATTTCATCACAGCATCGTACGAAGGATAGAGCCACAATATCAACACCGGCTCCCAACCCGAATTTCAATAACTCAATATCCCGATCAGTAAGAGGATCCAGACTCAGATTACCCGAGGGAACATTGACCCCTTTTCGGGATGTCAATACACCACCGGTGACAACTCTGCACCGTATATCCGCATCCTGAACACCCAGTACTTCCAGCTCAAGAGCGCCATCGGCCAGTAGAATTCGCTGCCCCGATCTAACATCCCCGGATAACCCTGCATAGGAGATACTCACGCCGTTTTCTGATCCGGCAATCTGCCGGGATGTCAGCGTAAACTCAGCGCCCGGTTTCAGTAAAACGCCTTCTGTGGGAAGCTCGCCCACGCGGATTTTGGGTCCCGGCAAATCCTGGAGAATAGCCACGGGTTTATCCAGTTCCCGGGCAATCCTGCGGATTTTTTCTATGGTTTTACGGTGAGTTTCCGGTGTGCCATGTGAAAAATTCAAACGGGCAACATTCATTCCCGCTTTGATCAGGGATTTCAGTACTTCAGAACTATCTGATGCAGGACCTACGGTGGCAATAATTTTTGTTTTTCTCATTTTATCAATTCTCACGGGTAAACGTTTTAGTCATCAATTGTTTCATCATATCCTCTCCCCCGGTGAATTGAAATCCGAAAATATTGATCCGGGCAATCTGTTCTGCAATCCGCTATGATAGGGTTATGTGAATCTGACAGAAAGTGAGGATCAATCATGCCCGGGTTAATGAAACATGCTGGTGTTTTATTGTTTATCATTTGTGTCACGGGATGGACAGGGATCCCCTGCGGACGGGCGGCGCCGGATAGTATCACCGTAGGAACAGCCACGGAACTGACCGATGCTGTTGCCGCCGCCAATTCGGGCGGTCCCCGGACAATCCTTCTTGAGGACGGGGTATATACTCTGTCCGAGATGTTATGGGTGTCCGCCGATGGCGTCCTGGTGCGAAGTATCTCGGGAAATCGTAATGCCGTTATTATTGAAGGGCAGGGCATGACCGGTGGTGTCTCACATATTTTCAATGTCCCGGGATCACATTTTACCGCCTCAGATATGACCCTGCGGAAAGTGGCTAATCATGCCATTCAGATCCACGGTAATGCGGATTCCGATGCGCCTGTCTTAAAGAATCTTCGGATACAGGATACCTTTGAGCAGATGATCAAGGTGTCTTATGAATCCGGAAATCCCGCCGGATCCGATAACGGGATCATGGAAAACTGTCTGCTGGAATATACCGCCGGTATCGGACCTCAATGGTATATCGGTGGAATTGATGTTCATCAGGGCCGGAACTGGATTATAAGGAATAATATCTTCCAGAATATTCGAAGCCCCGGTGGTGACGTGGCCGAACATGCCATCCATTTCTGGTCGGACTCAGAGGGCACCCTGGCCGAACGCAACCTGATCATCAACTGCGACCGGGGCATCGGGTACGGTCTGGGCAGCCGGGGACATACCGGAGGCATCATTCGGAACAATATGATTTTCCATGACAGTACCGAAGGGTTTGCTGATGTGGGTATTGCTGTGGAAACCTGTCCGGACGTCCAGATTTACAATAATACGATTTTTATGGAGAACAGTTATCCCAATGCCATCGAATACCGGTTTACTGATACCACCGGCGTTTTCATCGCTAACAACCTGACCAACCGCGCCATTACCGCACGGGACGGCGCTACCGGAACCCTGACCCATAATATCACCACCGCACTTGCCGCCTGGTTTGAAAGTCCGGCCGGCGGTAACCTGCATTTGAGTTCGCCGGTGCCGGATGTAGTGGATTCGGGAATCACCATCAACGGTTTAATCGATGATTATGACGGGCACTCCCGACCAGCCGGCGCCGGAATCGATATCGGCGCCGATGAATACGACAGCGTACCCGCTGAAATCATCCTGAACCTGATACTCAATCAATCGTATCTCACACCCGGTGACCGATTTCACCTCCAACTCACCCTGGGAAATAACGGTCCAACCGTCACCCTGGACCTGTATATTGCGCTTCAGGTCGGCAACCACTTCTTTTTCTGGCCGGGATGGTCCCGGGATATCGAATTTCAAAACACAGAACTGCCTCAGGGATATGACTCCACTGATACTTTGCTGGACTTTATCTGGCCTGACGGAGCCGGATCATTTCAGGACATCTGTTTCTGGGCAGTGCTGCTGGATCCGGGGACAGGGTCCGTTGCTGTTCCCCCTGAATCCGAATGCTTTGATTACGGGTATTAAGGTTGTTGGGGCTAACCTCGTGTTAGCCCGGAAAGTAACCCAGTGTTAGCCCGGTAAGTAACCCAGTGTCAGCCCGGTAAGTAACGGTTCGTGAACCAACAGTGGCGGTTATTTTTTCTTCTTCGGATTACTTTTATCCTGGTACATCCGGTGATCCGCCCGGACAAGAGCATCTTCCACACTCTCTGAACCACCGGGTTCCCAGTGGGATTGACCGATGGATACCGTGAGTTTAAAGGAGAGCAGGGTCTCGAGATGTTTATCCGTTTGGATCCGTTCCAGAATCCGGTTCTGTACAATCGCCACCTCACCATTGGTTTCAGGTAGAATAATCAGAAATTCATCACCCCCGAACCGTACAACAATATCACTTTCACGTAGACTGCCCTGAATGATATCCGCCACCGCTTTCAGAACACGATCGCCGGTGAGATGACCGTAATGGTCGTTTATTTCCTTAAAACGGTCGATATCGATCATCAGGAATGCAATGCACCGTTTGAACCGTTCCGTCCGCTTCTTTTCTTTCCGGAGCATCTGGTTGAGATGATAACGGTTGTAGACGCCGGTGAGGGGGTCGTGGAGAGCCTGCTGTCTGAGCGTATCCTGAAGTTCAATCCTTTTCAGTGCTTCCCAGGTGTGCCGCAGGAGCAGTTCAATAATCCGGAGAGAACCGGCATCAAACGCGGATTTCTCAAGTGAAATCGTCTGAAACAATCCCCGAGCGCCCACAGGCATTCGAAGACGGTGCACGACGGTATCGCCATTATCACCTTCCAGGGCTTCCACGTGGACAATCCGTTCCTTGTGCAATCCCTTTGATTCCTCGGGTGTGATTTCAAAATATGTTTTATACCGGTTTTTTATATCAGTGGAAAACAGTTGTGAGGCATAGGAATTTTCGGAAAGCAGACCAATTTCACTATGTTTTAACCCCAGCAACCGATCCACGGCATCCAGGGTCAGTTGGAAAACAGTGTTCCATGAGGTCAGCGAGGTCATCCGCCGGGCAATTTCCACAAGGTTTTCGATTTTCAACGCCCAGATACGAATTTCATCTTGCGCACGCTTCCGATCAGTATAGTCCTCAATAATGCCGGCGGACCGCACGACTTTTCCGTCATGGTTTCGGATCGGCACCGTCACATCCCGGATCCAGGCAATCTCACCTGTTGACCGAATCACACGGTAACTGTCCTCGGTAACCTCCCAGTCAGGATCATTCAACGCTGCCTGAGTTTTCTCAATGATCCGCTCATAATCATCAGGATGAATTGTTTCCCGCCAGGAAGCAACATCTTTGGCAAGCCGTTCCCGGGCAACATCAAAAATCCTTGCGCAGGCTTCGTTAACATACAGGATATTCGGTTCGATAAGGTCCTCGATCCACATCCCGTGCCGGGCTTGATCGATGAGTTGCCGAAACATATCTTCCCGGTCTTTAAGCGTTTCGATGAACGCGTTCTGTTCAGATTCCCGGGCCTCAAATTCTTCCAGCTTTGTTTTTAGTACTTCCAATTCCTTTTTAAGTTCTGCGTCATCCTTCATCTATTTTCTCTTCCTGTGAATTTACACCCTGTAACCGCATTTCCATGCCACTCCGGATTGATTCTACACCAAATGAACGGAATCCGGTAGTACACTGTTCATCACATGCAAGATTATATGGAAGTCGAGGAAACGATCTGATCCATTTCCCCGGTGACTGTCCCGATTTTTTTACGACTGAAAACCCGGACCCCATCCTCAATCACAAGATACAGTGATGGCACAATGATCAGGGTAATCACTGTAGCGAAAAGGATACCGAATCCCAGGGAGAGTGCCATAGGGATCAGAAACCGGGCCTGCCGGGATGTCTCCAGGATCATGGGCGCCAGACCGCCGAAAGTGGTGAGGGTTGTAAGTATAATCGGGCGGAAACGCTGAATAGCGGCGGAATTGATGGCGACAAAGGATGTGGTTCCCGGTTTCTTACGGCGACGATTGGCAAAATCGATCATGACCAGGGAATCGTTTACGACGACTCCGGACAGAGCGACAATACCGAACATGCTGGGGATACACAGGTCGTATCCCATGATCAGGTGACCCATGAATGCACCGACAACTCCGAAGGGAATACTGAACATGACAATGAGCGGCTGTGCGTAACTCCGGAATGGAATGGCCAGCATGGCATACACCAGGATCATGGCCAGAATAAATGTTGTTTTCAGGGATCCCATACTTTCCCGCATATCCGCCTGATGGCCTTCGAAACTGAATGTCAGCCCCGGATATTTCGCAATGAGATCCGGGAGAATTTCAGATCGCATATCGGCAAGCACCTCCCCGGCTTTACTTCGGGGAGATACATCGGCGGAAACCTGGATCACCCGGCGTCCGCTCCGGCGGCTGATGGAGGTGAATGAAAATCCCCGTTCGATTTCTGCAATTTCCACTACAGGGACATATGTTCCGGAAGCGGTTCGAATCAGAAGATCATTAATATTTTCCTCATACATCCGCTCGGATTCCGGTAACCGGACCATGACACGGATCTCATTTCTTCCCCGCTGCTGCCGGACGGCTTCAGCGCCATAGAACGCACTTCGAATCTGTCGGGCGACATCCGAAGCGGTCAGACCGAAACTCTTCCCTTCCGGTTTAATTTTAAAATCCAATTGTTGTTTTCCCGGCTGGAACCCGTCATCCACATCCTTGACCCGGGGATAGGTTTCGATCTGCTGTGCAAGATCAGCACTGGCCCGTTCCAGAACCCCGATATCCCGGTGGCTGAGTTCCACAGCGACAGCCCGGCCTCGCCCGCCGGGACCACCGGAATCCGAACTGAACCGTAAATACTCCACACCGGCCACCTCACCCACGGTTTCACGCCAGCGCCGGGTAAATTCATCATTACTCATGATGTCATCCCGGATTTCAGGGAGGGCCAGATTAACTCTCATCCGACCGTTATGACCGCCACCCCGGCCCACATCCGCAACGATGGATATCACCAGTTCCGGATGACCGGAATCATCAATCACCTTCCTGGCACCCTCCAGAAACCGGTCCATAACGGCCTGTGTCTTTTCAACAGGTGATCCGTAGGGCAACACCACGGTTGCTTCGGCATAATCCGATTCCACTTTGGGGAAAAGCTGAAAACCCATTCTTCCACTGGCGGCATATGTCAGCATCACCAGGAGGACAGCGATGGAAATGGCAATAGTGATATACCGGTTACGGAGAGTCAACCGTAGAAAAGGTCCATATTTTTCGTGCACCCATCGGGTAAATGCCGTGGCGAAAACCTGCTGACGGTCGTGGAGCCATAGCATGAATCCTCTTTTCTGATTGCCCCGGCTGTGAGCAAGGTGTGCCGGGAGAACAAAAAGACTCTCAAACAAAGAAATGATAAACACGGTACACACGACAATGGGAATCATCTTGAAGATTTTACCCATAAATCCCGGTATGAAGTAGATGGGCATGAAGGTAATGACATTGGTTATAATACTGAAAGTAACCGGCATGGCCACTTCCCGAGCGCCGCGAATTGCCGCCTGAAGCGCTGACAGTCCCTTCTGCCGGTAGTAGTAGATGTTTTCCCCCACTACAATCGCATCATCCACAACGATACCCAGGGCAATAATATACGCAAACAATGAGATCATATTTATGGTGACACCGGTAAAAGGAAGCACCAGCATGGACCCCACAAACGAGATGGGAATTCCCATCATGACCCAGAATGCCAGACGGATCTCAAGAAACAATCCCAGAATGATCAGAACAAGTACCAGACCGATTGATCCGTTTTTCAACAGGAGATTGATCCGCTGCTCGTAGATTTCCGACCGATCATTTTCAATGCCGACAGACACGCCTGGAGGCAGATTCGCCCGGATCTCATCCAACTGCGCATAAACAGCCCGGGACACGTTAATCGGTGTCTGATCACCCACTCTGAAAACTTCAAGAATGACCGCCGAATGACCATTATACGTGGTATACCGATCCGTATCGGCAAAACTGTCATCAATATCGGCAATATCACCCAGGAGCACTTCCGACCCATCCTCAATGGTGATTATCGGGAGCTTTGCAAACTCACGGCCGTAATCACGGCGCTCTTTCATCCGAACAAGAATTTCACCTCCGGCGGTTTTGAGTCCGCCTCCGGCAATATCGATGGATGCGTTACGGATACTGCGGGCCACATCCGTAAGTTTTAAACCGTACCGCCTGAGTTCCTCCTGGGGAATTTCCACACCGATTTCCAGAGCGGGCAGACCCGTGCTTTCAACCAGAGTGATACCGGGATCCTGGAGCAGTTGATCGCGTATCTGTTCGGATACCTCATGAAGAATGGTCCGACCCACATCTCCCGATACAAACAGTTCCAGGACCTCGCGTTTATGTGACATGATCCGGATACTGGGCTCCTCGGCATCTTCAGGAAAAGTCGTAATCCGATCCACTTCACTCTGAATATCCTGAGCCAGTTGTTGCGGGTCTGAACCCAACAGAAATTCCGCGGTAACGGATCCGAAACCTTCATTGGCGGTAGAATCAATCTTGGCGACGCCTTCCAATCCTCGGATCGCTTCTTCGATGGCCAGGAGAATGCCCCGTTCGACATCTTCCGGACTGGAGCCGGGATATGCCACGGAAATCTGGACCATATCCAGGGCGAGATCCGGGAAAACTTCCTGTTTGATATTCCGGATCATCAGAAATCCGCCGATGAGGCAGAGAAGCATGATCAGGTTGGCGGCAACGGAATGTCCCGCCATCCACGCAATGGAACCGCGTTTTTCCGGAATGGAATCCGGTGATGTCATGACTGCTTTCCTTCCGAACCATTGTGATTAGTTTCTCCGCCGGATTTACCGGTTCCTTTGCCCTTGTTTTTACCCGTTCCCGGTGATGAATCAGGTACGTCCCCGATCTCCCGGAGTATCATCCCGTTCACCGGTGTGGAAATATCGCTTGTGATTACCCGGGACTCCGCCGGGAGATCGTTCCGGATGTAAACAGAACCGTTAACCTGCCAGACAACTTCCACGGAATGAATATCCAGTGTTTTTTCCGGTGTGATCAACCAGATGGTATCGTGATTCCGAAGGGCGTTTTCAGGTATTTTAACCACGTTTTCCACCGTGCTGCCCTCAATGGACACTCGCACATATGAACCCAGAATCAGGGGATGTTCCGTGTCGGAATTCAGCCCCAGAGGGTCCTCCACCGATATCAGAAGCTGTGCCAACCGGCCCCGTGGTTCCAGTTCGGATAGTTGCCGGAGCACTTTACCACGGCGCCAGATCCCCTGACCCCAGGCCGCTTCGTTATATATCCGGACAGACGAACCCTCGTCTACTCCCGATCCCGGAATATCAATCCATTTTAACTGTTTTACGGGGATGGAAACCTGCACCCAGTATTCATCGGTACCGATAAGTGATCCCAGGTTCATTCCCATAGACACCTGTGAACCCAGATTCACTTTCCGGGATTGAACCACGGCATTGAACGGAACTCTCACCGCGGTGCGCTGCAAATTAAGCCGGGCCTGCTCCAGAGACGCCTCCGCGGCATCCACCGCCGCCTTGATAGCCGCCAGTTGGGGCTCTCTCAATAAAAGTTCCCGGGCGGCGCCTTCCAGGTTTTTCCCCAGGAGGTCATATTCCCGCCGGGACACTTCCTGCTGCCCCATTTCCACTTTCAGATCACTGCGGGCTCTGGCCAGACTGCTCTCCCGTTCCCGCACGATAAGCTCAAAATCCCGGGGATCAATCCGGACAATCCGATCACCTTTCTCAAGATAACCACCCGGTATGAATTCCGGACTGATCTCAAGAATCTGACCGCTCACCCGGGCGGCAAGATCAATGGACCGGGATGTCGTAACATTACCCAGCGTCTGAACAAATATCTGTTCCGTTCCAGCCGCCGCAGTCATGATATCCACCAGCATAGCCCGGGGTTCCCGGGATTTCCGGGATGCCCGGGGTTTGTTACTCATGAAATAACCGGAAATACCGATACCGCAGGCCAAAATCGCTGCAATAGCAGCAAATCTAAGAGTTCGCCCGCCTCGTGACGGATTCATTGTCTCACTATCTGAAGCAACAGGATACTCATCAGTCGTCTTAATATTACTCATATTTTACCATCCGTCTCAGGATTAATGTGTTTTGGCGGCATCCACGATCCCGCCAGTGCCCGGTAGAGATCAATCCGGTAACTCACCAGACTGAGTTGTGCCTGGAACAACTGGCGCTGCAGCTGCTGATGGGATTTCAGCGTGACGATATACCGGGTGAAATCCATCGCGCCTCTGACATATTTTTCCAGGGTCTGGTTCAGGGATTTTGCGGAAAGATCCACCTGCCGGTACATGCTGTCCAGCACCACCTGCTGCCGGTTCTCAAACACAAGGGCCGTTTCGATATCTTTCAGAGCAGTCAAAACTGTCTGGTTATACAGATTGAGCTGTTCTGAAACAGCGGACCGATTGCGACGAACCTCGGATCGGCGACGACCGCCATCCAGGATCGGCGCCATGAGATTTCCCGCCAGACTGGCTAACCAGTTACTGAACAGATCATTGATTTCTGCCCCGGAAGTGTCCAACCGGGTGGAGATGCTCAGACGGGGAAACTGGCTGGCCACCGCCTCCGCCAGTCGCCGGTCCGCTGACTGAACACGCAGCTCCGCTGACCGGACATCAGGCCGGCGCCGGACCAGATCCAGAGGAATTCCGGTGACAGGAAGCGCAGGAAGCTTCGGCAAAATTATCGGTACCGACACCTGAATTTCACCCGGCGCTTCACCCTGAAAAATTGCCAGGGTGTATTCCAGACTCCGGGCGGAAGCCTCCACCAGCGCCCGTTCACCCCGCAGCGATTCCATGACCTGTTCCTGCTGAAGCACATCCGTGGCCGGCGCAAGACCCCGCTGAAATTTTAATGTGATCACTTCCAACTGCTTCTCGTTGGCATCCATCTGACTGTCAAGAAGATCCAGTTGGCCCCGCTGCTCAATGAGTTTGAACCATGTCCGGGCCAATTCGGCAGTCAGGGTGAGTGCGGCTGTGCTGAGATCCGATTCCGATGCCCGGGCGTCCAGAACAGCCGCATCCCGGGCGGACCGGACCCGTCCCCAGAGATCAATCTCGTAGCCGGCAGTTAACCCCAGAGAAAAATCGTTCCGGTACGTGACACTTTTACCGTCACTGCCGGGTTCCATAGAACTGTCACTTTCAGACCGGGTCCGGGATGCACCGCCACTCCCGTCCACAGTCGGCCAGTTCGCCGCACCGGACTGAATCGCCCGCTCCCGGGTCTGATCCAACCGGTCCCAGGCCGCTTTCAACGAGAAATTATCCGTCAGCATACGATCCATAAGGATATCCAGGCCGGGTTCATTGAAAACCTCCCACCATCGGTCCGGTATTACCTCGTCTCCCGTTGCTGTGAATGTTTCCGGAATCTCAAATGCCGGCGTCACCTGTAAAGGCGTGGAAACACACCCCTGAACCATAAGAAGAGTGAACACGAAAAACACTCCCCCAAAAATTCTCACACCCCATTTAATCCGTGAAAACCGGATCATGATGCACGCTCCCCTTCCAGACGGCAGCGTATGGCCTGAATGCCTCCCAGGCTGAACGCCGTGATATGAGCCGTTATTATCCCAATATCCGGAACAGGGACCGTATCGTCCCCGCAGACCGGCGCGCTCCCATGGATCATCCGCTTCCGCTGCTGCATCCGCTTATTGAAAAAACACTGGGAAACGATACTCATACCACACAACCGGATACTCTCCTCGTCTGCACAATCCCCCAGCAATTCCGCAATCACTTCGCACATTCCCTGACGGATCGGCTCAATGGCTCCGGCCATGGCCTCGGCCAACAACCCCGTGGGATTGGCCATCTCACGATGAATAATTTCAAATTCCGCGTTCTCAGGATCCAGAATACGGGAAAGAAGTGACCGGATCCGCCCCCCAAGCCTCTCCACCGCCGGCGCATCAGGCATGACACCCCCATCGGGTGGATATGTTTCAATCGATCGCTGGAGCGCCTGCCGCCACGCCTCAACATAAAGGGTTTCCTTCCCACCGAAATGGTAGTTCACCGATGCGACATTGGTCCCCGCACGCTTACAGATCTGAGCGATCCGGACATCCCTGTAACCATTGTCCCGAAATTCCACGGCCGCCGCTTCCAGAATCCGCCGACGGGTTTCCACACCATCTTTACGTTCTCGCATTACTACCTCCAAAAGCTAGTTCAAATAACTATTTAAACTATTTACTTGAAGTAGTCAATAGGTGTTTCAAAAGAGTTTTTACGTTGCGGGCATGTCAAGGTGTTATAATCTTGATTTGTAGGTCAAATCAAAGGGTTCACAAAGAAGTGGAAACAACTATCATCACACGGTTTATCCAAACATTTTTCCAATGGAGTTTGTTTTACTCCATATGCTTTTTCAATCGATATCATTTCTTACCTAAATATGAAATCCAATTTATAGTCAAATAGCCACGGTATTTTTGGATTGATTCCTT
>SWBX01001876.1_pt1 | contig 31431 bp, 20 predicted proteins | sample 4693051 | NCBI WGS metagenome assembly SWBX01 (sample SAMN10267272, study PRJNA491770) | bioreactor metagenome | isolation source: DHS bioreactor inoculated with marine | place: Japan: Omine Ridge, Nankai Trough | reverse complement strand
AAGGAATATTTGGATTGGGTTTTAAGTCTGCCTATTGCCTTTTTTTTCTGCAATTTCATAAAATATTTTTAAATTGATTCAAACCCGGTTTTTTACTTCTTTTTCTTTTTTTTCTTTGGTTTTGCCGATTTTTTAAGTAATTTCTGAAAAAATGTCTGGTTCTTGACATTTTTGATTTTTCCGAGGATCTTTTTGGCTGGTTTGCATTCGGAATCCCATGCCAATGCAGTTTTGGCATATCGTTCGGCTTCAGGCAACAAATTTTTGCAAAACAGAACGCGTGCCATCTGGCAGAAAAAAAGTGAATTTTCAGGATTTAGAATCAGTGCTTTCTTTATATTTTTTTCCGCACCGGGATAATAATCTTCTCCCGCCCGCATCTGAGCCACTGAAAGAAAGTAATAGATATCTTTTTCCTTGGCATTGAATTTAAGGGCTTTTTCCAGAGATACAATAGCGCCCTTATAATCTTTTTCCTTGATAAGATCTTTACCTTCCTGAAGAAATAGTTTCCATTTCGGGATTTCACCTGTAGTTTCAAAATCCAATTCCGGGATTTCCACCAATGTGGGTTTTTCCTCCAGTACCTCCTCTTGCTTTTTTTCCGGTTTTTTCTCCGGTTTTTTCTCCGGTTTTTTCTTGATCACGGGTTCCGGAGGTGTTTTGGGCGTGGACGCATGTTTACTGACCTTGGGTTTTTTTAATTTGATATCCCCAATGGAGTGAAACCGTGATGTCTCAAGTGTATTGGAATTACTGAAACGCGAATCCGCCCACATCTGCTCATCATAACGTTTCCGTGATCCCGAGTTGGAAAGCACCCGGTATGCATGGTTGACATGTGAAAACAGTTCTTCCAACCGATCCTGGATCATAGGCTCAAGTTCGTTGAAATGCATATCCGGGTGATAGATTTTGGATAACTTGACGAAAGCTTCCCGTATTTCTCCAGCTGTGGATGATCGGTGCACACCCAGAATCTGGTAATGATCCTGTTTGAGATACTGGGAGTACATATCATTCAGTTTATTTATATCCAGGATCTGCTGCTGTTCTTCCGGCGTGGGCTCATTTTCATTTTTTAGAAAGTGTTCAGGAACCCTGAACTCACCGGTTTTAAAAAGGTTTGCAGTTGCACTTCGCCGCTTTTCACCGGCGGCATCCCTGGAACCATTTTTCTTTTTCATCCCGGGAATATAATTTACGGCTGGTTGGACCGGATCCGGTGCAGGTTTTACCGGTTCGGCTTGGTGTCCTGGTTCTTTTATGTGTTGGGCTCCAGGTGGAGGTTTGGTTCCTGGTCGGTCTTTCTTATGATTTAATTCAACCTGAACAGCACCACTGCTCACAAGGATATAAATGATCTTTTGGGTCATTTTCTTTCCGAGACCCGTAATTTGATAGAGGTTTTTTAAATTGAGTTTTCCATTAATTCTGGAATATACAAACCATTCCTGAGGATTGATATCCAGGGACTGCAGTTTTTGTGTGGAAAAACCTGGTGTAACGAATGGGATCAAGTTATCGGAATGCAAGACGGATTTAATGTCATCACCCATCAGGGCATGATTCTTTTCGATCATGGATTGAATATCAGATCGATCAGGGTATTCTTTATTCAAGGATTCCAGAAGGTTTAAGGCTTGATGGAACCGTTTCTGTTCCAGAAGAATGGATACATGCCACAGCTTATCCTGAAGTTCCTTGTTGATTTTTTCCTCTATATCAACCTTGGATACCCAATTGGTTTCAAGAAGTTTAACCAATGCGATACAAATATCAAAATCACTATTTTCCATTCGAGCGCAAATTTCAAGAACAGTGCGGCTCCCGTCACAGTATGGCACAAGCCGTTTTTCAAAGTCTGTCAGACTGGATAGAGATCCCGGGGGTACATTGCTGGACTTCAGGATTGTATCCAATGCACCGAGCACATCATAGATGTGTCTCCAGTCCTTACGTTTTGAAGCGGTATCAAAGAATAACTGATGCATAACGATGGAAATTTCCACCAGGTCGTGCTCCGGCAATGAGCTGTCTTGAAAAAGGAATTCTCCTTCAGTCCGGTGAAAAAGACTTTCGATGATTTTGACTGTCTGTTCCTGGAGCATGTCCCGGGCATCCTCCTCGGAAAAAATTTCTTTTTCCACACAGAGTTTTCCGATGAGTTTTCCGGCACCCCGGGCCTCTTCCATCAACTCAAGAAACCGATCCTGAGTGACATATCCTCTTTTTACCACCAGAACCCCAAATCTGTCTTTATTCAGATTGGAGGAGGCGGAGATAATCCGACCGTCTTTAAAGAATATTGTTTTTTCTTCAGACTGATTTTTTACAATCAGTGAGCCTGTTCTGTCAGATTCGGCAAGCCATTGAATAATATTTGGAAGAGACATTGTCTCAAGGCTGCCTTTAAGTTCCATCTCAATTTTCCCAGGCTGCTTTTCCTGAACTTAACTCACAGGCTCTTATCCGATTCAGGGACCGGGTCAATGAAGCTCTGGCGCGTTCAATATCCCAAGATTTTGAATCCTTCAATCGGGACCGGGCACGATCACGTGCCTCTTCCGCCCGGGACAGATCAACATCATTTCCCTCTTCCGCCACATCAGCCAGGATCACCATTCGGTTTTCGTGAACCTCAAAATACCCTCCGGAAACGCAAAAATAAAGAGTCTCACCATTCCGGGTAGTACATTGAATGATACCTGTCCCGAGAGGTGAAATCAAGGGAGCGTGCTGTGGCAGAAATCCCATGTAACCGTCTGCTGCCGGGATCTGTATGCTGGAGACAACACCTTCAAACATGATGCGTCCCGGTGTGACCACGGCGAGAGAGATTTCATTACTCATTATACTATTCCTGGCTTAATCGTTTTGCTTTATCCAGCGCATCTTCAATGGTGCCGACCATGTGGAACGCCTGTTCCGGAAGGTTGTCATGCCGGCCATCAATGATTTCACTGAATCCCCGAATGGTATCCTCCAGTTTGACATATTTACCTGGAACACCCACAAATACTTCTGCGACGTGGAATGGTTGGGAGAGGAACCGTTGAATTTTACGTGCTCTGGATACGACCAGCTTATCTTCATCAGACAATTCATCCATTCCCAGGATGGCGATGATATCCTGAAGATCTTTGTATTTCTGAAGGATTTCCTGGACTTTCCGGGCGACTGAATAATGATTATCTCCCACAATTCGTGGATCCAGAATCCGGCTTGTTGAATCCAGTGGGTCCACAGCAGGATAAATACCCATTTCGACGATTTTTCTTGAGAGCACTGTAGTGGCATCCAGGTGAGCAAATGCCGTGGCAGGAGCGGGATCCGTCAAATCATCCGCCGGCACGTAAATGGCCTGAACAGATGTGATGGATCCTTTTTTGGTGGAAGTGATCCGTTCCTGTAACTCACCCATTTCCGTGGCCAGAGTCGGTTGGTAGCCAACAGCAGAGGGCATTCGACCCAGCAGCGTGGATACTTCACTACCCGCCTGAGTAAACCGGAAAATATTGTCGATGAACAATAACACATCCTGACCATCATCACGGAAATATTCCGCAACAGTCAAACCGGTCAGGCCCACCCTGAGCCGGGCACCGGGTGATTCCGTCATCTGTCCGTAAATCAATGATGTGGAATCCAGAACAGATTTGCCTTTCACTTTGGATCGTCTCATTTCCAGCCAGAGATCGTTTCCTTCCCGGGTACGTTCTCCAACACCGGCAAATACGGAGTATCCATGGTGTTCCGTGGCAATATTATGAATCAATTCCATGATCAGAACAGTTTTACCCACACCGGCGCCGCCGAACAAACCGGTTTTTCCTCCCTTGGAATAGGGTTCCAGAAGATCAACGACTTTGATTCCTGTTTCCAGCATCTCAACAGATGTTTCCTGATCCTCAAAGGATGGCGGTGGTCGATGGATGGGGTACCGGACATCTGCCTTTATGGGTCCTGCAAAATCAACAGGTTCGCCAATAACATTCATCACTCGTCCCAGGGTTTCCTTTCCCACTGGGACCATGATGGGTTCCCCGGTATTTTCAACACCCATTCCCCGCTGGAGACCATCAGTGGGTTTCATAGAAACACAGCGCACCCGTCTTTCACCCAGATGCTGTTCCACCTCCAGAACAATAAAAATTTCCGGATCATTGGTTCCACGGGTTTCTTTGTTGCTGATGGTCAACGCTGTATAAATTGGCGGCAAATCACCTTCCGGAAAATAAACATCAACAACGGGTCCAATAACCTGAACGACTTTACCTTTATTCACTAAAAACCTCCACGTGCAAGTTCATTTTCTTTACCTTTAGAGCGCTTCAGAACCAGATACGATCTCAATCAGTTCTGTAGTAATCGCTGCCTGGCGCGCCCGGTTGTACAGCAGGGTTAACTCCCCGATCATATCTTCCGAGTTTCGGGTGGCCATGTCCATGGCTGTCATTCGTGATCCCTGTTCGCTGGTATGAGATTCCAGGAGTGAACGGTTGATCTGAGACAGTATGTACCGAGGCAGCAGAAGATTCAGAATTTTTTGAGGGTCGGGGTAAAAAATGTAATCAAGGTTGACCGGTTGGTCATCCTGAGTTTCAAATGTCAGGGGAAGCAGCCATTCCGTCACAACATTTTGTGTCAGAGCGGTCTGAAACTCCGTATAGGTAATAGCGACTTTATGGCATTCACCGCTGATATATGCATCGGATAATGTCTGCGCCAGTTTTCCTGCCAGAACTTCCGTCTCCATTTTATCCGCGCCAATGATCTGATCCTGAATCGTGTAATTCCGGTTCTTGAAATGATCCACCGCCTTCTTGCCTACCAGAGTTAATACAAGATCGGGATATTTTTTTGACAGGGTTTCAACATCCCGGAAGACGTTGGTGTTGAAACTTCCACAGAGCCCTTTTTCACCAGCAATTACCAGTAGATGAAGTTTGTCTCCGGTGTGCCCGGTGAAAAGCGGATGTTCCGGAAGTTCTTGTGATTGAAGCAGGGCGGAGATAATTTCTTCCAGCCGGTTGGCATACGGCCGGGCTTGAATCACCGCCTTCTGGGCTTTCCTGAGCTTGGACGCTGCCACCATCTTCATGGCACTGGTGACCTGCTGCGTATTCTTAACGCTCTGGATGCGCCTGCGTATGTCCCTCAATTGCGCCATATAAATTATTCCTCTTGTCCGACGTTGGTTTTCACATACTCATCCCGGAATGTTTTTATCACCGATTCCATCTTCTCGAATTCTTCATCGGTTAAGTTACCCTGGGTTCGGATGGCCTCCATGATTTCCGGGGCGGATCGCTTAATAAACAGAAGCAGTTTTTCTTCGAATTCTTTTATATTGGAGAGGTCTACCTGATCCATGTAACCCCGGGTTGCCGAGAAAATGATCACAACCTGATCCTCAACAGAGAGGGGTTTGTACTGGTCCTGTTTAAGGATTTCAGTGAGTTTCTGTCCTCGGATTAACTGTCGCTGTGTTGTGGCATCCAGATCGCTTCCGAATTGAGCAAACGCGGAGAGTTCCCGGAACTGAGCCAGATCAAGACGGAGAAGGCCGGCGATTTGTTTATAGATTTTGATCTGTGCTGCACCACCGACACGGGATACTGAAATACCCGGATTGATGGCGGGTTTGATACCGGCATAGAAAAGGTCGGCTTCCAGAAATATCTGGCCATCAGTGATGGAAATGACGTTGGTAGGGATATATGCAGAAACGTCACCGGCCTGGGTTTCAATGATGGGCAGGGCGGTGAGGGATCCGCCACTTTCAGGGATCTTTCGAATTTCGTACGCGTTTCCTGCTGCTTCCAGAGCATTTTTCATCCCCTCAATTTCATCATCATCCCGATCCTGATAAATATTGCCGTCAAAACCTTCCCGCACAGTGTCAGGATCACCTTTTTTGACGATGATAAAATTATCGGCCATTTTTACGGCGCGTTCCAGGAGTCGCGAATGGAGATAGAAGACATCGCCGGGATATGCTTCGCGGCCCGGGGGACGTCTCAGGAGCAGTGACAACTGTCGGTATGCAACGGCGTGTTTGGAAAGATCATCATAGATAAGCAGCGCATGTTTACCTTTATGCAGGAAATATTCACCGATGGAACAGCCGGAGTAAGGTGAGATATACAGCAATGGAGCCGGTTCAGAAGCAGATGCTTGAACAATAATGGTGTAATCCATTGCTCCGGCTTCTTCCAGGGATTTCACCAGACGGGCAACGGTGGACTGCTTCTGTCCAATGGCCACATAAATGCAAATAACATCTCCGTCCTTCTGGTTAATGATCGTATCAATGGCCAAGGCTGTTTTTCCGGTCTGCCTGTCGCCAATGATCAACTCACGCTGTCCCCGGCCAACAGGAATCATGGCATCGATGGCTTTAATGCCGGTCTGAAGGGGTTCATGAACCGGTTTTCGATCGATAACACCCGGTGCCAACCGCTCTATAGGTAAGTATCCATCAGATTTAATGGGACCTTTTCCATCCACAGGTTCTCCCAGGGCATTGACAACGCGGCCCACCATGGCATCTCCCACGGGCACAGACAGGATCCGCCCGGTCCGTTTTACCTGTTGACCCTCGGCGATTTTCAGGTAATTTCCCAAAATGACAACACCGACGTTGTCATCTTCCAGGTTAAATGCAACACCAAAAACCTCACCTGGAAATTCGAGAAGCTCATTATACATACAATTTTCAAGGCCATATACACGGGCGATGCCGTCCCCGGCTTCCACCACAACGCCCGTCTCTGACAGATCGAGCTTGGCATCAAAGCCTTCCAGTTGCTTTTTGATGAAATCAGTGATTTCTGCAGCAGAGATTTTATTCATAACGTATTCCCTTATTGAATTAGATGTTGTTTGAGCTGGTTGATTCTTGTTTTAAGTGTGCCGTCCAGGACAGTGTCACCGATCTGTATGAACAACCCTCCCAGAAGTGAGGTGTCCTGGAGCCACTGAATATCCACGGTGTTACCCGCCAGAGCATCCAGTCGCTCCTGGATTTTGCGGCATTCATCGGATTCCAGAGATCGCACCGAAGTGACTTGAGCCTGAACAATGCCCTGTTTCCGTCTCATCTCACCCAGATATGCCCCGGTAATCTCCGGCAGTAATCCCATTCGTTTTCGAGTAGATAAAATATTCAGCAACTTTACCGTCATGGGAGCCAGCACAGATTTTGATTCCAGAAATCCACAGAGCGATTCAGTGATCTCCGGATGCTTCGCCGCCCGTTCCAACAGGTTCGGCAATTCATCGGATTCGTGAAATATGTGAGCAAGCATCAGGATATCGTTCTTCACTTGCTCCGTCTCAGATGATGTCTCCGCAGCAGATATCAACGCTTTTGCATATCGTTCAGCCAGTGGATTGCGCACCATCAACTCTCCTTGTTTTTCCGGATCTGTACATCCAGTTTATCGATACAGTCGGACACCAGGTTACGGTCGGTTTCCAGATCAATTCCCTCCGAAAGAATATCAACAGCTTTTTCCAGTGCTTTTGACACGGTATCAGTATTGAGTGATTCAAATGCTTTCTGTGAGATCATTTCCAGTTGTTTGTTTCCGATCATTTTTATTTTTTCCAGTTTGGCCAGACCATCGTTCTCCAACTGTTTCTGAAGTTCTTCCGTTTGAGCCGCACTTTTGTGAACAATTTCCGATGCCTCAGTTTCAACCTCGGAAAGCCGCGTCTCCAACTGACTCAAATCTCCTGAGGCCGATTCAATAGCCAGAGTGGATTCCTGCAGCGTGTTCCGGATACCCTCTGATCGATTCAGAAGTGCTCGGGAGATTGGTTTCCGGGTGAGCAGGAGCAGAATGGAAACCATCACGATAAAATTGATGGCTCGCCAGGTTTCACTGATTCCGGCATGCTCCTCAGCGTGTTCGGAATCGTGACTGTCCGCACCATGACCGGGACTTTCTGCCAGCGCACCAAAAACAGGAAAACCCATCAGAAATATACAGATTACCAAGGGCAGCAGTTTTTTAATGAACTGCCGGGCAAGTGGTTCAATCTGGGGTGTAATTTCCTGCCGACTGCATTCGATGTTTTTTTCGGTTTTCTGTGTGTAAGCCAGAGTTTTCTCATTGTATTCCGAAGACAGTTTACTGATTTGGTCCGCGGTGATGTTCTCTACTTTACGGAGCGTATCTGTATGAAACTGTTCGGCGGTCTGGTGAGCACCTGTGAGTTTGGATTGAATATTATTTTTCAATATGAGTTCATTGGATTGGATACCGTCAAGTGTTGTTTTTTCTTCTACCAGACGCTGTTTGCGTTCACTGATTTTTGCAAGAACCGGACGATAGAAGATCCGGTCCAGTGTAAATAACAGGGAAAGAAAAATAACAATCTCAACAAATAGCGATAAATCTATGCTAACCACTTAAGATTCTCCATGTAAGAGTTCCAGGATGCGGGAAAGGTCTTCCTCGGAGTAATATTCCAGAACAATGCTTCCGCCACCGGATTTTTTGGGTTTAAAGGTCACCTTTGTGGAAAACCGGCGGCGTATGGATTCAAATGACGACTCCAGAACAGGATTGATATCCTGCGGAATCCTGGCTTGAGTTTTACCTGCCATCAATTTTTTAACCCGGTCTTCCAGTGTCCGGACGGACCATTCATGATTAAATGCCAGAGATGCCATCTGAATCATGGTCTCCCGGGACGGGATTCCCAGGAGAGCTTTTGCGTGGCCGACGGACAGAGAATGGGATCGGATCAGTGTCTGAATTTCCTGAGGAAGTTTTAGAAGTCGCAGAGTATTGGCTACTGTGGCACGTTCTTTCCCGATTTTTTGAGAAATCTGTTCCTGGGTCATGCCATATTCATCCATAAGCATGCGGTAACCCACTGCGGATTCAATGGGGTCGAGATCTTCTCGTTGAAGATTTTCGATCATGGCAATTTCTAAAGCGGCCATGTCGGTCACTTCCTTGATAACAGCAGGAATCTGTGTCAGACCAGCCAGTTTGGCTGCACGCCATCTGCGTTCACCGGCGATTAACTCAAATCCAGATGTTGTTGATCGGACAACAACAGGCAGAATCACACCCTTTTCTCTGATAGACGCTGCCAGTTCCTTGAGTGTAACTGAATTAAAAAACTTTCTGGGTTGGTTCCGGGCCGGTTTTATTAGCTTCAGGGGAATGGACTGCACCCTGTCTTCAGGGATGGACTCCTGTTCCGGAAGCAATGCACTCAACCCTTTTCCGAGGACTTTACGTTTCACGGGAAATGATCTCCTGACCGATAATCATGATTTTTCTCTTCCGGACAGACCGCCGGAAAAGACAGCAAATAGTATCAAATACAGGTCTGGAGTCAAGCATAGAATTGAGATATATCCGTGCTAAACTATATATAGTTACTTTTTAAAAAAGCAGGGCTCCATCCTGTTGTTACAGAATGGAGCCTGGAAATTGAATATAAATCAGTTACCGAATTTCTCGATGATTTCTTTTTTACCCAACCCTAAAATACCATATTTTTCGCCAATTTTAATGAAGGCGTTAATGGCTTTGTCCAAATGTTCCTGTTCATGGTTGGCGGAAATCTGAATCCGAATCCGTGCCCCACCCTTGGGTACCACCGGAAAAAAGAAACCGACGGCATAAATACCCTCATAATAGAGATCTCTGGAGATATCCTGTGCCAGTTGAGCATTATAAAGCATCACCGGAACAATGGGAGTTTCTCCTTTGATATCAAATCCTGCCGCTTTCATTTTATCACGGAAATAAATCGTGCTGCTTTCCAGTTTATCCCGGCGCTCCGTAGATGCGGAGATCAGGTCGATAACTTTAATGGCCGCAGATACAATCACAGGAGGCATTGTATTGGAAAACAGGTAGGGCCGGCCTTTCTGACGGCACAGCTCAACAATTTCTTTCCGCGCGCTGACACATCCACCGGACGCGCCACCCAGAGCCTTGCCCAGAGTGGTGGTAATTATATCTACCCGGTCCATACAGTTTTTTAATTCATGAACACCCCGGCCGGTTTTACCGATAAACCCGCTGGCATGACTGTCATCCACTGCTACCATGGCATCATATTTATCCGCCAATTTGCAGATCTCGTCCAGAGGCGCCAGATCCCCATCCATGGAAAAAACACCATCGGTGATGATCATTTTGTGACGGCAGTCTTCTGAAGCCTCAATCAATTTCTTCTCAAGATGTTTCATGTTGAGGTGTTTATAGACATACTGCTGCGCTTTACAGAGTCTCATCCCGTCAATGATGGACGCATGTACGAGTTTGTCCGCAATAATGGCATCTTCCTGACCAAGAACCGCTTCAAACAAACCACCGTTGGCATCCAGGCACGATGGAAAGAGTATGGTATCTTCCATACCCAGAAATTCAGACAGTTTTTCCTCAAGGATTTTATGTATGTCCTGAGTGCCGCAGATAAACCGGACGGAACTCATACCATAACCACGACTGTCCAGACCTTCGTGTGCGGCTTTGATCACTTCAGGGTGACTTGAGAGACCCAGATAATTGTTGGCACAAAAGTTAATTACTTTGCAGGCAGGCGCATTAGGCGGATATTCCACCTCGATGTCCGCGGCCTGGGGGGAGCAAATGAATCGCTCCTGCTTGAAAAGACCAGCATCTTCTATGCCCTTCAACTCCGCCTGATAATGTTCTTTTACGCTTCCGTAAGCCATGAAAAAACCTCCTATGCGTCAAATTCGTTGAGGAGAGCCAGAATTTTGTTTACCGTATCAAACGCTTCCGGCGTGGCTTTGGCATCAGGAATTTCAATTTTCATTTTCTTTTCCAGGAATCGTTTCAGAGAGACCATGGAAAAGGAATCTACGATACCACCCGAAATCAACGGGGTGTCCGAATCAACTTCAAAATCATCGTCATCATCTTCCAGGAATTCGTCTATAACATATTCCAGGATTTCTTCTTTTAATGCTTCTCTTTTGGCTGTATCCATTTTATTACCTCCTGAAGGATAGGATTGGATCAATCATTTTCAAGGGTGGAGAGATCCCCGATGGGCTCCCCGGTTTCCTGACACCTCAACACCCGCCGCATAATTTTACCGCTTCGGGTTTTGGGCAGGGATTCCACAAATTCAATTTCCTGGGGCATGGCCAGGGGTGATAATTTTTTCCGGATAAAATTCATAATATTCAGGCTGATGTCATCGTCAGGTTCATGACCCGGTTTCAACGCCACAAATGCTTTTACCACTTCCATATTGATTTCATCAGGTTTTCCGATGACGGCAGATTCAGCAACAGAAGGATGTTCCAACAGTGCGGACTCAATCTCAAATGGACTCACCAGGTGACCACCGGTGTTGATGACATCATCATCACGTCCGATAAACCAGAAATAGCCTTCATTATCGATGCGTGCCCGGTCGCCGGTGAGATACCATCCGTTCCGGAATTTATTATCGTATGTTTCCTTGTTCTGCCAGTAGGTCCGGAACATGGCAGGCCAACCCGGTTTCATGGCCAGGAGACCGGTATGACCCGACTCTGCCGGTTCGTAAGTATCCGGATTGAGAATCGTGGCTTCTATTCCCGGGAACGGTTTCCCCATGGAACCCGGTTTAACTTTGATGCCCGGGTAATTGATCACCATCATACTCCCGGTTTCCGTCTGCCACCACGTGTCATGGAACGGTTTTCCAAACGCTTTCTCGGACCAGATCACGGCTTCAGCATTGAGGGGTTCACCGACAGAGCAGAGATGGCGGAGTTTGGGAAATTCAAATTCCCGTACCAGTTCAATGCCATCACGCATGAGCATCCGAATGGCCGTGGGAGCGGAATACCAGACGGACACGTCGTATTTCGCCAGGATTTCATACCATGAACGGGGACTGAACCCCGATTCAAACACTACCTGTGTGACACCATTGGTCCAGGGACCGATTATGCCGTAGGAGGTTCCGGTGACCCATCCGGGATCAGCCGTACACCAATAGACATCACCTGGGTTCAGATCCAGGATCCAGCGGGATGTGAGATACTGTGAGATAACGGAGTTGTGTACATGAAGCGCGCCTTTGGGCTTTCCGGTGGTTCCCGATGTATAGTGAAGCACCGACGGGGTTTCCGGGGTGGCTTCAAAAGAGTCAAACTCTTCCACATTGTGATCCTCGATCATGTGAAGAACTTCTTTTTCTTTTTGTTTATAGCGTTCCGTGTCGTGTGTGACCACGATGTGTTTCAGGTGAGGGATTCGATCCAGGAGTTTACGGATTCGTTTGACAAACTTAGGGGTTGTAATAATTGCTGACGCTTCTCCGTCAGCCAGTCGTGTGAGAAGTGATTCTTCCCGGAATGCAGAGAAAAGTGGTGCGGCGATACAGCCGGCTTTAAGGATACCCACGAACGAAAAGTAGAGCTCCGGCATTTTATCCATAAAGATATAAACGCGCTCGCCGGGTTTGAGTCCCAGTTTATTTTTGATCAGATCAGCGAAACCGTTGGAATGGCGTTTCAGGTCGTTGTATGTAAATTCAGCCGTTTTGCCGCCGTGGCCTTCCCATAGCAGGGCTGTTCTTTCCCCAAACCCCATACTGCAAATACGGTCTGAGCAGAGCACACCGATATTCCAGGTGGATTTTCCTTCAATACCCAATTCTTTTTTGGCTACGGACCAATCAAATGATTTCCGCACATTTTCGTAATCACCTATATTATACTTCAAAATCCATCTCCTTATTAAACTTTAAAAACCTAATTATAAAAGTCATCTTGTACTGCAAGAATATCCAACCGGGACCGGAGCCTAGCACTGTCGTATTTCCCTGTCAAAACCAAATAATGTCTTTTTTGGAGGTACCATGAATTTTGTTAAATTTCAGGAATCTATCTTTGTTGGAGGATAGAAAAGTGATTGCCGGTATCTTTGAGTTGATACAGTAGTAGTGGTTCCGTCCAGGACGGGATATTTTTCCCAGGAAACTTCTGGCCACAAACAACATATAACCCGTTGGCCTAATTTATTATTTATAAGTCGTTATGGTAATTTTTAAAACACAAAATTTAGTTATCGAGGTATAAAATCGATTACAGGCTAATTTGAGCGGTTTTTGGTTGTGTGGTTGTATTGGGTTGATTGATTGCTTTTAAAAAGACGTGTTTTTGGTTGAAAAAACCTCAAATTGTTCCACGTGGAACACATTTCAGTCCTGATCCCGGTGTTTCTTTGAAATGTAAAGTTCCGTGTGTATCGGTTCTGAAGATTTTGATTTTCCGATGGGATAATGCTTTCAGGGTTTCTGGTCTGGGATTGCCGTATGGGTTGATTCCCACCGATATCACTGCGACTTCCGGATTTACCATGTCCAGAAATTCCTCTGAAATATCTCCGCCATGATGAGGCATCTTAATTACGGGTGAAGCCAGTTTGGGTCCGTAGATGTGAACAAGTTCGTTTTGAGGTTCCAATCCGATATCTCCACAGAACAGCACACCGGACCCGGAATCGCCGGTTTTCAGTACCATAGATGAATCATTCATATCCGTGACAAGCGTTTTGGGATGGAGTGCTTCAACCGGTATTCCCGGAACCAGATCATATCCATCACCCCGGCGGACAACTCGGTAATCAGGGGTTTGACTGTCCAGATATTCTCGAAATCCCTTCGGGTTGGCAGTATCGGCAGGATCATAAATCCCCAGTATTTTTCCCACAGGTATCCCCGATACCAGAACCCCGTAAACACCGCCGATGTGATCGGGATGCGTGTGAGTGATGACAGTTGTATCCAGGAATTCTATGCCTGAGTCCTGAAGGAATTTTAAAATAATGGGTGTCACTACCGGATAACCGCCATCAATGAGAGCGGCATGATTTCCCCGGCGGATCAGAATCGCATCACCATATCCAATATCCAGAAACCAAATTTCAGTATGTATCCCGTGATATGACGGCAGATGCTTTCGGGGTAAACCAGTGCACCCCGCTGCAAACAACGTCAAAAAGGATTGAGTTAAAAAAATTCGCCTGTTCATGTCACCTCAAAAAAAGTATACCCGGGATTCAGAAAAAAGAAAAATTTTGCGAAAAGAAATGCCGGATATGTGGTGTCAACCCAATGAATATGCTATGCCTTTCTCTATGAAATGGCTGATAATCATAATTACAATTCTTTTAATTGGATGCAATGACAGAGGAAATGTTCCTCTTGATCAACTCATTCCAGAAATTCAGAATCATAACCTCCTGGTGATTTCACTGGATACCCTGCGGAAAGACCGGTTGGGTGTATACGGATGTTCCCGGCCCATATCACCGTTTCTTGATTCTTTCACCCGGGATGCCGGTGTCATGACGGATGTCATGTCCCAGTGCCCTTCCACGATACGATCTCACCGAGCGATTTTTACCGGCCAATACCTCTATGCTCAAAACGGAAAATACCCGTTGCCTGAGGAAACCATGGCCGGGATATTGACTCGCAACGGGTTCCAATCAGCGGCATTTGTGGATGGCGGACTGATGAATCGACGTCTGGGAAATGATGCCGGGTTTTCTGTATATGACGACGATGGCGGTGGCTTTGCCCGAATCAGGGATAAAGCCATGACATGGCTGGATGAAAACATGGAATCCCGGTTTTTTCTATTCCTCCACACCTATGATATTCACTTCCCATATACTCCACCGGAACCATATCGGGACATATTTATGCCTGATGAAAACGTCTGGTTTGATATTGATACCGAAATTCCACGGTACTATAATAAAATCAACCTGGAAAAATCAGATTACCGGTTCATTAACGGACGATACGATGCCGGTATCCGGTATGTCGATGGCATTCTTCATGAGATAATTATTGCTTTGATGAAAAAAAATCTTCTTGATGAAACTTTGATTCTTATTGTGTCAGATCATGGGGAGAGCCTGGGTGAGCGCCAATACGTGGGTCATCACAAACTTTATGATGTCCAACTCCGGGTTCCCGCGGTCCTTTTCGTGCCCGGTGCAGCCGGTACCCTGAACCCCCTATCTGTTGAAAATATCGATTTTCTGCCGACACTCCTGAATTTGTTTTCTCTCGATATTCCTGAATCAGTTACCGGCAGCAGCCTTCTGCCCTGGTTGCCGTCGAAAAGGCAATTTGATCACCCTTCGGTTCGCATCAGTGAACGACGAGGAAAAGCCGTTCATGCTCCCGATGGCTGGAAACTGATCATTCGGGAAACACCGGAAGAAGATGAACTGTATTATGTGGATACGGATCCTGAGGAAGTTAATAATATGATGATCGGTAACCCGGAGCATACCCGGCGGTTGAAAGAGATGTTTATTGAATCCACCGGGATATCTGTTGAGGCCGGCCGAAAAAAAACCTTTAGATCCCGCCAGGAAATGCCGGTCATGAAAGTCGGCTCCCCGGAAGATCAGGAATTTATGGAACAACTTAAAGTTTTGGGATATATCAACTGATCAAGACTCCCGGGATTTGTGAAAGGATTATTGCGCCACAGACGATGACGTGAGACAATGCCGGGGAAGTTGGAGGATTTATGAGTTCTGAAATAATACGATATGACGCCGCCAAATATAAAGTGGTGGAATTAGCAACCGTTACAGATGAGACTATTGAGGAGGCTTTGAATCAGTGGGTATCCCGGGGATGGATCTTTGACCAGGTACAGTTTGTTGTTCGTGATGCATCCCGCCGACCCTCCATGGCTTTTCTTATCTTCACCCGACCGGCAGGTGGAAATGATTCCGAACCGGATTACAGTCACGAGAAACCGGAAGACGAAAACCGGTGTAATTGTCTCTGAAAAGGAGATCTTAGATGAAAATCATTTACCTGGATCATAACGCAACAACACCCATTCACGCGGAAGTGAAGCAGACCATTGTGGAATCCCTCGAGGTGTTTGGAAATGCATCCAGTCACCATACATATGGATTTGCAGCCCGGGAAAAAATTGAGGAAGCTCGGGTGCGGCTGCTGGGTTATCTGGGTGCATCGGAAGGTCGGATCATTTTCACCAGCGGCGGTTCGGAATCCAACAATCTGGTCCTGAAAGGGCTGGTGTGTGAAGGCGATACGTGTGCAAGAAAAGGCTGTGTAAGTGGTGGCCGTCCCCATGTGATCACCACAAAGGTTGAACATCCCAGCGTCATCAATACCGTCTCATGCCTTCATCGATTTGGTGCTGATGTGACAACCCTGCCGGTGGATCAATACGGTATTTTGGATCCCGATGACCTGATTAAAGCAATCCGTCCATCTACGGTCCTGGTTTCTGTGATGTTCGGAAACAATGAAGTAGGTTCCATACAACCAGTGGAAGAAATCGGAAAAATATTACGGGAACGGAACATCGCATTTCACTGTGATGCTGTTCAGGCCGTGGGGAAAATTCCGATGAACGTGGAGAAGATGAAAATAGATTTTTTATCCATTTCAGGGCACAAAATCAATGCGCTGAAAGGAATTGGCGCTCTGTATATTCGTAAAACAATGAGTCTTTGTCCGATGATTCACGGAGGTGCTCAGGAACTTAACCTGCGGGCCGGTACCGAAAATACTCTGGGAATCATCGCCCTGGATAAAGCCATTGAAATTGCGGAGAAAGATAATTTCCGGGAAAGTGCAAGGATTCAGAAGCTTCGCGATCTTTTTCATGAAAAACTCACCTCCAAACTTGATGGCGTTCACCTTAACGGGCATCCGGAAAAACGACTTCCCGGTACATTGAACCTGTCTTTTGACCGAATTGACAGTGCTGCCATTCTGGAGATGATCTCCATGTTGGGAATTGCAGCCTCATCGGGTTCGGCATGCTCAAGTGATGAAGAAGAGGCATCTCATGTACTCACCGCTATGGGACTTCCGCCGGAGATTACCCGTTCCGCTCTGCGGTTTTCACTGGGTTACGGTAATACTGAAGCGGAGATCAGCAAAGCCGCTGATATCATTGTCGATACAGTGAAAAAACTTCGGGCAGTATCCCCGCTATAACCGTTTGCTATGGCACTACGGGTGAAAATCAATCCGGAATTTTGCACGGGGTGTCTCAATTGCATGGCAGTCTGCGCCCAGTTTCGTGCCGGATGTGCTGATAGAAGTGCTTCTGCCATCCGTATTCTCCTGGATCCATTTACAGGTGATCATTCAATAAATATCTGCCATCAGTGTGCTGGAGCGCCGTGTGCCGCATCCTGTCCTCAAAACGCCATTTTAAAGAATGACAAGATCGGTGCGTGGATTATCGATCATGAAAAATGTGTCCGATGCGGGACTTGTATCACAGCATGTCCTTTTCATGCCATGTTCTGGTGGTCCGACGAAAAGGGACCGGTAAAATGCGATCTCTGTCTCGGGAAGATGCGATGTGTGGCGGCATGCCATTTCAGCGTTCTCAACGCGGATTCCCGGGTATGGGAGAGCATCGGATCCGGTGATTCCGATAATTTGAATGGGAAGGGCTGAGAATTATGGGTGAAGCAGATATGAAATATGGTGGTTACACCGGTAAAATTCTGCGTGTAAATCTGACCCGGGGATTATTTGATGAAGACTCCACGGCCCGGTTTTTACCTCGGGGTATGGGCGGTCGAGGCATTGCCGCTGAAATAGCCTGGGAAGATATTCCCCGGGGTATGGGTGCCTTTGATGCGCCCGCCCCACTGATTATCATGACAGGACCTCTCACCGGGACAATGGCGCCGTTTTCCGGCCGCACCACTGTTTGCGGTCTGGCGCCTCAGGGGTATCCCGTGGAGTGGTACACCCGATCGTCTTTCGGGGGACACTGGGGACCGGAACTCAAATATGCCGGGTTTGATGGTCTGGTCATTACCGGGTCGGCACCACATCCGGTCTATATTAAAATAGAAAATGGCAGATACAGCCTTGAGGATGCCCGGAAACTATGGGGAAAAGGACTGATTGAATCTCAAAAAATAATGCTCCGGTCTCTGGGTGATTCCTGGCGGATTTTCTCAATCGGACCCGCAGGTGAAAACCGGGTCAGGATCGCTGTGGCAGCCACGGAAACAGAATCGGCATCCGGTCAGGGCGGGTTCGGCGCAGTGATGGGATCCAAAAACCTGAAAGCCATCGCTGTTCGCGGCAACGGTTCCATTCCCATTGCTGATCCTGACCGGTTCCAGGATGTTTCTCTGGCCATTCGTGAGGAAGCACATGGTTCCCACGGTTGGCCGCACACACCTGAACTGGATCCGAAAAAAGTCAAAAAATACGGTCAGCGGTTTCAAGCGTGCACCCAGGGCTGTGCAGTGCCCTGTTATGATGCCCGGTACTACACCCGGGTTCCAAGCCGGTTATGTCCCGGAAAAAAATTGGCGGGTCAGGTGGACTGTATCGCCGGTCTGTTTCCCGGAATCGCCAATACGTTCTATGACTGGAAGCTGGGGTTTGAACAGGGATTTGAAATCTCACAACTGACCAATGACGAAGGTCTTAATCACTGGGACCTCCTGGTGGGTATCTTCCCGTGGTTGCGGGATATGAAACGATCCGGAAAAATGCATACTGCCGGACGCCGAAAAATCGATCTGGATGATATTCACTTCTGGGAGGAAGTGGTGACGGGTCTTTCCCGGAGAAACACCCCGTTTTATGATTTACTGGCTGAGGGGCTTCCCCGGTTTGTTGCAGGACAAGGTATCGGTGAGCAGGAATACCGGCGGTATTATCCGGCATGGGGGTATGCAGGCCACTGGGACGGGCATGGTGATTTCATCAATCGCATCTTTTTCCCGTTCTGGATCGTATCGGCGGTGCAATGGGCCGTGGATACCAGGGATCCCATTTCCAGCGGACATGGATATGTTCAGAATGTTATGGGATGGTGCAGAGAACATTCTCCGGAACACGGTATCTCATGGGACAGTATTAAAGATATTGGTGAATGGGTGTATGGCTCCCGGGCGGCTACGGACCCGGAAAGCGGATATAAGGCTAAAGCAAAACCAGCTTACTGGCATGGACACCGATCCGTAATGAAAGATTCACTTCCGGTGGATGATCAGGTGTTTCCCCGGATCTATTCTAAAAAAACAGACGATCACCATGCGCGGGTAGGGGATCTGAGTGGTCCACAGTGCGAACATGCGCTCTTGACTTCAGCAACAGGTATCGATTGGAATGAAACGGAGTTTGAAGACCATTGCGCCCGGGTTATTCACCTGGAACGGCAACTCCTGATCAGGAATTTTGACCGGTCACGGGAGGATGACGAATCGGTGATTCCGTATTTTGAAATGCCGGAAAACCGCATCAATCCGTTTATTGGATCGTCTGTGAGTATGGATGGTGATAAATTCCGGAAGGTTTTGGATGAGTATTACGATCTGAGAGGATGGGACCGGGCTACGGGCCGTCCCACACCTGAAACCCTTTCCCGGTTTAAACTCCCAGAATAAGGCAATCAACTTATGAATTTTGAATCGTTGTTTGTGCCGGGCCGGTTATGCCTGTTTGGGGAGCATTCCGACTGGGCCGGCGCCTGTCTATCCGAAAATCCGTCGCATCCTGGATACTGTCTGGTCACCGGCACGGATCAGGGCATTCATGCACGGATCAGTCGACTTACTGATTATATTCAATTGCAGAGCGTTCTTCCGAACAGTGAATCTTCACCGTTGTTTCGTATTCCCATGACAACTGATGACCTTCTGGCAGAAGCTCGCGCCGGTGGATTTGTATCATATGTTGCCGGAGTTGCTTACGAAGTACTGCGGAGTTACCCGGTTCATGGCTTGAATATCGACGCATGGAAAATGGATCTGCCCCTGAAAAAAGGACTCTCATCATCGGCTGCTGTTTCCGTATTAACCGCCCGGGCATTTAATCGGATCTATGACCTGAATCTTTCCCTGGATGACGAGATGGATCTGGCATATCGGGGTGAAATTCTTACGGGATCCGCCTGTGGCCGGATGGATCAGATCTGTGCTTACGGTCAGGTACCGACATTTCTGAAATTTGACGGTGATGTTATCGAAATTTCCCGACTTAAACCCGGAGCCACTTTTCATTTTCTCGTGGTGGATCTCAATGCTCGAAAAGATACCCGGCGAATTCTGAAAGATCTTAATGTCGGTTTCAGATGCGCCGATACAACCGGGAGGAAGATACGGTATGGACTGGGGGAAGGCAACCGGGAGATACTGTTCCGGGCACGAAATTATATTGAACAGGGCAAGGTAATTTTGTTGGGTCGACTCATGACGGACGCTCAGACTCAGTTCGATGAATATGTGGCTGGATGTTGTCCGGTGGAATTGACAGCGCCGGTCCTCCATTCCCTTCTGGATGATCCTGAAGTTCGTTCCATGAGTTTAGGGGGGAAGGGTGTGGGTTCACAGGGGGACGGCACCGCCCAGTTTCTCTGTGAATCCAATGATGCCCGGACAATGCTGACCACATACATTCAATCCCGGTATGGTATGACGGGATTTGATGTCACAATTCGTCCGGCATGATGGTTTATTTTTCACGCAAAGCACGCAAAGGCCCGCAAAGTTAAGATATCAGGTCAGTCCAATTAATCTGCTTCACACCCCTTGGCGAATCTTGGCGATCTTGGCGTGAGGAAAGACAACCATAGAGTGTTTTGGCCCTTGATGGTTTGTATTTCACGCAAAGTTAAGAAATTTTTGATTCGGTCAACCTCTCCACAAAAAAAAACATGGGTCCACCATATGTTGTGTTCCGGATTTATGATGCGCGTCATAAAATTAGGAATGGCGATAAAGTTTGCGTCAATTTCCGGTGCAAAAGGTTGAAAATAAAGGATTGATCTGGTAGGAATTTCAGTGAGTTCTTCTGTTGGACAGGAGATTGTAATGGAAGGTTATGTGATGAGATGAATCCGATCCTGGGATGGTGGCGGCCGGATGGTGAAAATATCGTCTTAAACGATGAAATTCTCCGGGAAAAATTATACCGCGTCAAAGAACCTGTTATTCTTTATAAACAGGGTGATTCTATTTGTCTGGCTGAGTCAGGGACAGGTCTGTTTTCGGGTGAAGGTGATGGCGTGGACGGGTACCCCATTATGGAGTATTCACCACCGGTTCCGGTATCAAATCTCGGGTGTACTGAATTTTGCCGGGATCACGGTATCCGGTATGGATGTCTGGCGGGATCCATGGCCAATGGGATCAGTTCCGTGGATATGGTTCTGGCAATGGGTCGAGCGGGAATGTTGGGGTTTCTGGGAACAGCGGGACAGGATGTATCCGTTGTGGAACAACAGATAGATCGGTTATTGGTCGCAAAAATTCCTTTCGGTTGCAACCTGATTCACAGTCCTCATGAACCGGCGTTGGAGCAAACCCTTGCTGACCTATATATCCATCGGGGTGTGACCTGCGTGGAAGCATCGGCCTACATGGATATCTCTTTGCCCCTGATCCAGTACCGGGTTCACGGCATTCATCGGGATGAAAATGGCCGGATCATTACGCCGAACAGGATCATTGCCAAAGCATCCCGATTGGAAGTGGCGGAGCGGTTCTTTTCGCCACCCCCAGAAAAATATTTGCGTGTGCTTGTTGAAAATCGCGTCATAACTGAAGACCAGGCAATTCTGGCATCTCAGGTGCCGCTTGCCAGGGATCTCACTGCTGAATCTGATTCCGGTGGTCATACCGATAACAGATCAATGGTGACGTTGTTTCCCATATTTATTGGGATTCGAGATGAATTACAAGCACAGTATCAGTACCGGGACACGCTACGTGTAGGTGCGGCAGGTGGTATCGGTTCACCACTTTCCGCATTGGCGGCATTCGCCATGGGTGCGTCATACATCATGATGGGATCAGTGTTTCAGGCATGCCGGGAATCCGGTACATCCGATGCCGTGCGGGATATGTTGGCTCAATCAAAACAAGCTGAAATTGCCATGGCGCCGGCGGCGGATATGTTTGAGATGGGTATTCGGGTCCAGGTGTTGAAACGCGGTACCATGTTTGCCATGAAAGCCTCGAAACTCTTTGATTTATATAAAGTATATACGGATCTGAATCATCTGCCTCCTGCAGAAAAAACCAAGCTGGAGAAAACGTATTTCAGACAATCACTTGATCAGGTCTGGGAAGAAACCAGTAAATTTTTTACACTCCGGGATCCGGAACAGGTCGCACGGGCGGACCGGGAACCGCGTCATAAAATGGCGCTGATTTTCCGCTGGTATCTGGGCAAGGCATCCCTCTGGGCCAATTCAGGTGATGCCACTCGCAAAATCGATTATCAGATCTGGTGCGGTCCGGCTATGGGTACATTCAATCAATGGACAAAAGGCTCTTTCCTGGAAGATCGGACCAATCGTGACGTTGTAACCGTTGCGATGAATATCATGTGGGGTGCAGCTGTATTGTTAAGGAACGGCCGGATCAGTATCAGCGGACAAGCGCTGTCCGGTTCGGAATTTTCACCACTGCCCCTGAAGCAGATTCACTCATATCTTTATACGAAAGGATAGTGTGTTGAGTAATAAAGTAAAGACCACCCCCATCGCCATTATTGGAATGGGGTGTATGTTCCCCCGGGCACGGGACAGGGAGTGTTTCTGGATTAATATCAAGGATGGTATTGATGCAGTAACGGAAATTCCCGAAACACATTGGAAAATATCGGATTATTACGATCCGGATCCGAAAAAACCAGACCACACTCACGCCCGCCGGGGTGGATTTCTCATGCCGGTGGAGTTTGATCCCATGGCGTATGGAATTGCACCCAATGCTCTGGAAGCCACGGATACATCGCAACTGTTGAGTCTCATGGTGGCCCGGCAAGCATTGGAAGACGCCGGATATGCCGGGGGCGACGGAATGCCCCGGGACCGTGTCAGTGTTATTCTCGGTGTTACCGGCGCACAAGAACTGGTGATGCCTCTGGGTTCCCGCCTTTCCTTTCCCGTATGGAAAAAAGCTCTGGAAGACATGGGATTGGATCGTGCTACAGTAGATGCCGCCGTCAGCCGTATTTCCGATGGGTTTGTGGGGTGGCAGGAGTCCTCTTTTCCGGGATTGCTGGGAAATGTAGTCGCGGGTCGGATTGCAAACCGGTTTGATTTTGGCGGTACTAATTGTGTTGTGGATGCTGCCTGTGCGGGGTCTCTCAGCGCCATCCATATGGCATGCCTGGAACTTCAGGCCGGGATTTCTGATGTTGCCTTAACAGGTGGGGTTGATGCCTTCAACGACATTTTCATGTACATGTGCTTCAGTAAAACTCACGCACTTTCCGCATCCGGTGATGCCAAACCATTTGATGCCGACGGCGATGGCACCATTCTTGGGGAGGGAATCGGGATTCTGACCTTGAAACGCCTGGACGATGCCGTCAAGGCCGGTGACCGGATCTATGCGGTGCTGAAAGGGATGGGCGCCTCCAGTGACGGCAAAGGACAGGCCATCTATGCCCCGTCTGTGGAGGGCCAGAAAAAGGCTCTGGAAAAAGCGTATGCTCTGGCAGGGTTCTCTCCAGCCACCGTATCCCTTGTGGAAGCTCATGGCACCGGCACAAAAGTGGGAGATAACATCGAACTAATGGCCCTCAGCGACGTCTATCAGGCGCATGGGGCAGCGAGTTCCCGGTGTGCTCTGGGAGCTGTCAAATCTCAGATCGGGCACACAAAATCCGCTGCCGGTGTGGCCGGCATCATCAAAGTGGCCATGGGACTTCACCATCACATATTGCCGCCCACCATCAAGGTCAATCGACCGCTCCCTCTGCTTGAACCAGGTAAATCACCGTTTTATCTCAATACAAAAAAACGGCCCTGGCTGAACCGGGACAATGTTCCCCGCCGGGGTGTCGTAAGTTCTCTGGGGTTCGGCGGGTCTAATTTTCACTGTGTTCTCGAAGAGTATTCCGGTAAGACTTTACCCGTACCGGACTGGACCGGACAGGTGCAGATCCTGGCTTTCTCCGCTGAGAGTAAAGATGCTCTGGCCGAAACCATCAAAACATGGCCGGTTCCGGACACTTTCGAAGCGGCTCGGTACGCTGCTGCGGAACTCAGAGAATCCTTCGATACCAAGGCTCCTCACAGGGCACTCATCGTGACTCACCGTGTAGATTGTGAGACAGAAACGGATATTGAAAACCAGGTGGGCATGGCGCTGAAAATGCTGACAAACGGTCAGGATAAACCGTTTCCGTCATCCCCCAAAGGTGTGTATATCGGTCACGGCAGTACCGGGGTCAAACTCGCGGTGGTATTCACCGGGCAGGGATCGCAATACCCGGATATGCTTCTGGACCTGGCCTGTCAGTTTCCCATGTTTCAGACGGTTCTGGAGAATGCCAACGCGCGTTTTGAGGCATCTTCCAGTGACTCCTCATACCTTACGGATTATATCTATCCACCTGCCGTCTTTACCGATGCGGAAACCAAACAGCAATTTGATAATCTCAAGGAAACCCGGGTGGCGCAACCGGCTATCGGCGCCGTCAGTCTGGGCGCATTTGAGGTATTAACGCATTTTGGTGTTTCACCCGATGCCGCTGCAGGACACAGTTATGGTGAAATAACCGCTCTGTGCGCAGCGGGAGCTATCGACCGTCCCACATTCCATAAATTGTCCGCTTTGCGGGGACAGTTAATGGGTGCCGGGGAAGGTGACAAGGGCAGCATGGCTGCGGTGATGGCGCCGCTGAGCACTATCCAGGAAGTGATTAAAGCCGAAAAATTGAATCTGGTCATTGCTAACAAAAATGCACCGGAACAGGGTGTGATTTCCGGTGATACCGAGGAAATTAAGCGTGGATTGGCTGCTTTTAAATCCCGGAATATCCGTGCCGTTCAATTATCGGTTTCCGCTGCATTTCACAGTCCTCTCGTGGCAGCAGCAAGTAAACCGTTGAAAGACGCCATGAAAAAAATGACCTTCAAAAAACCAGATTTTCCCGTCTATTCCAATACGACAGCCTGTCCATATCCCGAAGACGAAAGAGAAAAACAGTTAATTCTGGCTCATCAACTGGAAGAACCCGTTGAGTTTATGGAAGAAATCAAGAACATGGTTGAGGCTGGTGTCGGGACATTCATTGAGGTGGGTCCCGGAAACCGCATGATGGGTTTGATTCGCCAGATTGCACGGGATAAAGAATGCTACACCATGGCTGTGGATGGGTCGATGGGTAAAAAATCCGGTGAGATGGACCTGGCCAGAGTCCTGGCGCAGTTGGCGGCATTGGGATATGCAGTGGATCTGAATAAATGGGATCCGATAGATATTTCATCTAAAAAACCTCCAGCAAAAAGTATTATGTCTGTAACTCTAACGGGTGCAAATTACGTAAATCCGAAAAAGAAAAAATTGGCTGCACCGGTAGTTTCACCCGGATCGCTATCTCTGCCTGGCGCCGGCACAAAGCCACTGTCCGGAGTTTTTGCTCAGCCACGAAGCGAGGAAAGTATGGATGATTCCATCAAACAGGCGTTTTCCCTGGTTCAGGAAAACCTCAAAGCCCTGCAGCAGATTCAGGAGCAGACCGCGGATCTTCACCGGAAATTTCTGGAAAATCAGGAACTGGCCCAGAAAAATTTCCAGACTCTCCTGGGCCAGCAGCAAATCATCATGGGTGGCAGCGCAGTTCCTGTCGTTTCGACGGTCCCGGTTCAACCTGTGCCGGCAGCTGCAATGTCTGCAACTGTGGTTCCTGCCGTGCCTGTTTCGCCGGCACCGGTCTCCGCAGTGCCGGATACCGGATTTCAGCAGACCCTCCTGGATGTTGTCGCGGAAAAAACGGGTTATCCCGTGGATATACTGACCCTTGAAATGGAACTGGACGCCGATCTGGGAATCGATTCCATAAAACGGGTGGAAATCTTGTCTGCTATGGGGGAGAAATATCCGGACATCCCCGCAGTGGAACCGGATGCCATGGGCACTCTCCGTACCCTGGGGGATATTGTCAATGCCATGGGTGCGTCTATGGTATCATCCACATCCGGCCCGGTCCCGACAGTCCCTGTATCTGAACCGACAGATACAGGATTTCAGCAGACCCTCCTGGAAGTCGTTGCGGAAAAAACGGGTTATCCCATGGATATACTGACCCTCGAAATGGAACTGGATGCCGATCTGGGAATCGATTCCATAAAACGGGTGGAAATCTTGTCTGCCATGGGGGAGAAATATCCGGATATTCCCGCAGTGGAACCGGATGCCATGGGCACCCTCCGTACCCTGGGGGATATCGTCGATGCCATGAGTGCAACGGTTACTGCTCCGGGTCCTGTGCCGGCTGCAACCAGTGTCACGGCACCGTCCCCTGCTGCGGAATCGGGGTTCACGCCTGAAACACTCATGACAATCATAGCGGAAAAAACGGGGTATCCCGAAGATGTGCTCACTCTGGAAATGGAGTTGGACGCTGATCTGGGTATAGATTCCATCAAACGGGTGGAAATCATGTCCGCCATTCAGGAACGCTGCCCGGGAATTCATGCACCGGGTCCCGACGAACTCAGTACTGTCCGCACCTTGAATGACATCATGGAAATGATGGGAAGTACACCTTCGACAGTTGTTGAGAATGCACCGGTTCCTGTTCCTCCGGCTGAAAAACCGGTACCGCACACATCACCTGACCCGGTAGTTCCTGAACAGGAAACCGGTGGTATCGAAAAACAGTTTCTGAAGTTGGAGTTATTAGAAGAAAAAGACAGAAAAAATATTGAGTTACCCGGTTACTCGGAAATCCTCGTGACATACGATGATACCGGTCTTGGTGAGGCTATTATCGAAGCGTCGGAAGCCATGGGTGTTCCCGGCCGCCTGGTTCCCATGGATTATGTGGAGCATTTTGAGCCGCCGGACAATCTGGCGGGTCTGATCATTGTGGCGCCAAAGAACGGGTGTGACGGTGAGTTTCTGAAGAATGCGTTTGTATTGATTCAGAAAACCGGGAATCGGCTTCGCAGTGCGGGTCGGACAGAGACACCGGTTGTGGCGTCGGTATCCCGAATGGACGGTGCGTTTGGTCTGTCCGGTGTTCCCGGTGATTACGTACCGGAAAACGGCGGTCTTGCCGGGCTGGTCAAAACCGTGGCTCAGGAATGGCCGGAAGTGCACTGCCGGTGCATTGATATAGATGGGTCTGCGGAAGGGCTCCCGGATCCGGAAATGATTTTGAAGGAGATCATAAAAACAGGTCCTGTGGAAGTGGGATTTCGGGATGGTAAAGTGGTGACACCGGTTCTTGAACCGGCACCACTTCCCGATGTGAACCCGGATATGCTTCCGTTGAAGCCGGGAGATCCTGTGGTGATTTCCGGTGGTGCCCGAGGCGTAACAGCCGAGGTTGCCGTAGCCTTTGCATCGGCATGCCGACCGGAACTCCATCTGCTGGGTCGGTCACCTGCGCCTGGTGTGGAGCCGGAATTCTGCAGGGATTGCAGGGATGAGGCTTCGATTAAGGCGGCCATTGTCAGTCACAGTACCGGGAAAATATCGCCGAAAAAGATACAAAAACAGTGCCGTGCGATTCTTCAAGACCGTGAAATCCAGGCTAATATTCAACGGATGGAAGCTGCCGGATCATCAGTGATTTATCACTCCGTGGATGTGTTGGATGCCGACGGGGTCGCAGCAGTCCTGGAAACGGTTTCCGGTCCGATTCGCGGTCTTGTTCATGGTGCCGGCGTTCTGGCTGACAAGTTTATTGAAGACAAAAAGCCGGCTGATTTCACCCGGGTGTATGACACCAAGGTTATTGGTCTGAATAATTTACTCAACGGGTTGAAACCGGAAGAATTGAAAGTGATGGTGCTCTTCTCGTCGTCAACAGCACGGATTGGTCGGAAAGGTCAGATCGATTATGCTGTGGCGAATGAAGTTCTCAATAAAATAGCGCAGAAACAGGCGTTGATCCTGCCGGATTGCCGGGTAATTTCTGTGAACTGGGGACCCTGGGACGGCGGTATGGTAACCTCGGGAATCCGGAAGATTTTTCAGGAGGAGGGCATTGCTGTTATTCCGTTGAAAAAAGGTGCGGCATATCTGGTGAACGAATTGTCGACGGCTCCGTCCGGGGATGAGGGACTGCCGGTTGAGATTGTAATTTTAGGCACTGAATCAGATGGTGCTCCGGCGGAAACGCCTGTTACCGGACCCTCCACAGAACCAGACGAAAAATACAGTCTGGCCATTGAACAGAATATCGGATTGGATACGCATCCGGTGCTGGATTCTCACCGTCTCGATGGCAAACCAGTGGTACCCATGGCGCTTTTGATGGAGTGGTCCGCTCATGCAGCAGTTCATCTCAACCCGGGTCTGAATTTTGCCGGATTCGATGATTTTCGGTTACTTAAAGGGATTATTCTGGAGGAAACCGGGAGTTATCCTCTTCGGTTTTACACCGGCACGGCGGTGAAGGAAAAGAAGTTGTTCCGTGTGCCTGTGGAGATTCGCGGGGGTGTGGACAGGGAGTATTACCATGTACGATGCCAGGTGATTCTCACGGGGAAACTCCCCAAAGCGAAACCGGTCCTGGGTGGTTTCAAGGTTCCGGATCAGAACACTCTGACCGGGGAATCCGTGTATCAGGACATTCTGTTCCACGAAAGTACAATGCAGAATATTGAATCAGTGACCGGGATTTCCGGAAACGGTATTGAAGCACAGGTCCGGCCTTCGCCGCCGCCGTCGGAGTGGGTGAAAGATCCCCTTCGGAAAGCGTGGCTTACGGAACCCCTGATCATGGATGCCTGCTTCCAGTTGATGATCGTGTGGTGCGATGATCAGGCCGATGCGGCATCACTGCCATGCTATGTGGGAAAATACCGGCAGTATACCGTGGACTTCCCTGATTCCACCGGTATCATTATCCGGGTGAACGGTCAGCGGGGAAACCAGGTGTATTCTGATGTTGAGATTCGCAGTGGGTCCGGGGTTCTGGCCACCATGGAAGATTACGAGTGTATCACGGATAAAAATCTGGCCGGCCAGTTCGGCAAAGAAGACAGTTAGGCCGGGTCGGATTCATGAGTGATATCAGGTCATCGCAATCAGCCATCGCCGTGGTGGGTATTGGCGGTATATTTCCGGGATCGGATTCCCTTGAAAATTTCTGGGAATTGATTCGGGACGGCAGGTCCGCTGCGGGAGAAGTCCCTTTGGATCGATGGGTGGTGAATCCCCGGGAAGTGTATGATCCCGGAGTGCCGGTTCCTGACAAAGTGTATTCCCGGCGGATGTGTCTTATTGATGAAATTGGATTTGATCCATCCGGATATGCTGTTGATTCCAATATTCTCGAGTGTCTTGATCCCATGTTTCATGTCGCTCTGAAAACCGGGAAAATGGCTTTGGATGATGCCGGGTGTACCGGTGAAATACGAAGACGAACCGGTGTGATTATCGGGAATATCGTGTTGCCGACAGAAAAAGCGTCTGCTCTGACCCGGGAGTTGCTGACGCCGGCACTTTCCCGGGAAATATCAGGGGAGACCGGGGATGATCCGGGTCCGGAAACCGATCTTTTAAACCGGTATGTGGCGGGATATCCCGGGGGATTAATGGCTCAGGCACTGGATCTTAGGGCCGGGAGCTATACTTTGGATGCCGCCTGCGCCTCGAGTCTTTATGCGGTGAAACTGGCCATGGATGAACTGGAGTCCGGCAGAGCCGATGCCATGCTTACCGGTGGTGTGTCCCGGCCGGACTGTCTGTATACACAGATGGGGTTTTCGCAGTTGCGTGCGCTTTCCCCACGGGGTGTCTGCTCGCCGTTTGACCGGAACGGGGATGGTCTTGTTGTGGGGGAAGGCGCCGGCATGGTGGTGCTTATGCGCCTGGCTGATGCGGTGGCTCAAAACCGGCACATCTACGCAGTCATTCGGGGGATTGGACTTTCCAATGATACCCGGGGTAATTTGCTGGCGCCGGACAGTGAGGGCCAGGTCCGGGCCATGGAAAAGGCGTACCGGCAGACAGGTTGGAGTCCGGCGGATGTGGATCTTATCGAATGCCATGCCACGGGCACGCCGGTGGGGGATGCCGTTGAGTTTCAGAGTATGAAAACACTCTGGAAACAGACCGGGAACCGGGACTGGAAATGCGTGATTGGATCCGTTAAATCCAATGTGGGTCACCTTCTGACAGGCGCCGGTGCTGCAGGGCTTATTAAAACAATTCTGGCACTGAAATATGAGACTTTGCCGCCCACGGCCCATTATGAAGGTTCCGGCGGGAAAATCGATATGGAAAACAGCCCGTTCCAGGTGCTGAAATCATGGGAATCCTGGCCGGCCAATGATAAAAAATCGCCTCGGCGGGCGGCGGTGAGTGCATTTGGTTTCGGTGGAATAAACGCTCATGTGCTGCTGGAAGATTGGACAGGAAAAGATGTTGAATCCTCCCCCGTTGTTTCGGCGAAACCTGTGTTTGAACCCATCGCGGTAACCGGCATGGCCGTGCATCTGGGACCGTGGGATACATTAGACGCTTTCAGTCGCCGGTGTTTCCGACCCGATGAAGGAAGTGATCCCGTATCAGATTGGTCGTTTGGCGGATTCGAAGGCATAACGGGTCCTGGCTGTCGAAAATTTGTTCCCGATGATTTTAAGGGGTTTCCTGTCCGGGAGGTGATGATTCCATTTAAAAAATTCCGGATCCCCCCCATGGAGTTGAACGCCATGTTGCCCCAGCAGCTTTTAATGCTGAAAGTGGCAGGAGAGGCGATTGAAAACGGCGGGTGGAATGCGGAATTGCTTGATGATTCCATGGTCTGTATTGGGATCGGCCTGGATTTGAACACCACAAACTTTCAGTTCAGGTGGGTGCTTCAGGAGTTGGCAAAACAGTGGGGACCCCAATTGGGTCTGACGCCGGGAACACCCAAATACGAGGCGTGGCTGGGTGCGCTTCGGGATGCCGTGTGTCCGGCCCTTACCGCGGATCGGACAATGGGCGCTCTGGGGGGGATTGTGGCCAGCCGGATCGCCCGGGCATTCCGGGTTGGCGGTCCCAGTTTTACTGTATCAGCTGAAGAGGCATCGGGTCTTAAAGCCGTGGATGTCGGCGTGAGAAATCTTCAGACGGGTACGGTGAATCAGGCTCTTGTTGGAGCGGTGGATTTCACCGGTGATTTCCGCTCTATAATGGGTATTGACATTCATCGTGCGTTGGCGGGAACCGGGACGTGTGTTACCGAGGGGGCGGTGGCACTGGTGTTGAAACGGTTGGAGGATGCTGAAAAAGAAGACCATCGGATTCTGGCGGTAATTCGTGGTTCGGGTCATGCAACCGGACAGACCGGACAGGGATTTGTACCGGCAGCGGATACCGTGGAATCTGCTGTTCTCAGAGCCATGGAATCCGGGGGTGATAAACTTCCTGAGATCGAGTATATCGAGATCAGCAGTGGTGATCACGACCC
>SWBX01003605.1_pt1 | contig 33026 bp, 39 predicted proteins | sample 4693051 | NCBI WGS metagenome assembly SWBX01 (sample SAMN10267272, study PRJNA491770) | bioreactor metagenome | isolation source: DHS bioreactor inoculated with marine | place: Japan: Omine Ridge, Nankai Trough | reverse complement strand
GAAGTTTCCGGTTCCACTTCAACTTCTTCCTCTGGCTCTTTATCAGAAACTGTCATCGTTTCCTCATCAGAAGTTGCCACGGGTTCTTCTTCCCCTGAAGTTTCCGATTCCACTTCAATTTCTTCCTCTGGCTCTTTATCAGAAACTGCCATCGTTTCCTCATCAGAAGTTGCCACGGGTTCTTCTTCCCCTGAAGTTTCCGGTTCCACTTCAACTTCTTCCTCTGGCTCTTTATCAGAAACTGCCATCGTTTCCTCATCAGAAGTTGCCACGGGTTCTTCTTCTCCGGAAGTTTCCGGTTCCACTTCAACTTCTTCCTCTGGCTCTTTATCAGAAACTGTCATCGTTTCCTCATCGGAAGCTACTACCGGTTCTTCTTCAGGTAAATCCTCTTCCTTTTCAGGAATTGGTCCGGACCCAACGTTTTCAGGTTCCTCCCCGAAAGCCCGTGAAGTCCCATTATCCTTTTCGTTCATAATTTATCCCTCATAAATGACAATAAGTAGAATCATTTAAAATCTTTTTAAAGCATTACTATATAGAAAGTTATCATCATTTATGCTTTATCAACTTTTCCTTGAGGTAATGAACAATAATCCATTAATAATAGTGGAGGGTACAAACGAGGGAAGGGGGTGGGAGAAAATAAAATAGTGCTAAACCTCGCTTGTACATTATACTATTATATATTTATTGTATATAAGTATTTCGTACAAACACGAACAAAAAACACCCCCTTATTTCCACTGGAACAAAAACAATATCAAGAGAATACTTTCACCCCGCTCTTTAGAAACATTCATATCTGATTACCAGCCATAAACCAGATTTATTAAAATGACCGAACATTCATCTGAACCTGTCTGGGAAGAATTCTATAAGCGTTATTACTGGGAGCAGTTGCTATCCCTTGCAGGCATTTACCCGGAAAGTAAGAGTCTGGTAATTGAATTTCCTGATATTGAAAGGTATGACCTGGAACTTGCAACAGAACTACTGGAAACACCTACCAAAGTGCTGGATAATGCCAATAATGCTCTTCAGAAGATAGACCTGCCCATGGATGTAACCTTAGAGGATGCCTACATAAGGATCGTTAAGCTCTCTTCAAGGATAGATATACGCCTTCTAAGGAGCGAAAATATTTCGAAACTGATCGCTATTGATGGTATAATCAGGAAGGCTACTGAGGTCAGGCCCAAACTGGTCATGGCAGCTTTTGAATGCCAGAGGTGCGGGCATATAACACAAGTTTTCCAGAGCGGCAATAAGTTCGTACAACCCCTGGAATGTGAAAATGAGCAATGCGGCAGGCAGGGTCCGTTCAAATTGCTTGTAAATGAATCTGTTTTCGTGGATGCCCAGAAGCTCAGGCTGCAGGAGTCCCCTGAAGACTTGAGAGGCGGTGAACAGCCCCAGACACTGGATATTGACATTGTGGATGACCTGTCAGGACTGGTGGCTCCCGGGGACCGTGTGACCATTGTGGGTACACTGAGGAGCTACCAGAGAGAAAAAAACCAGATCAAAAGCACCTACTTTGACCTGGTACTGGACGGACTGTCGATCGAACGGGAAGACCATGAGTTTGATGAGATCAAGATCACACCTGAAGATGAAGAGTTGATCAGGGAACTGAGCGGTTCACCCGATATTTATGACAGGATGATATCCTCTATTGCTCCCAGCATCTTTGGCTATGAGGAGATAAAAGAAGCTATGGCACTGCAGTTGTTCTCAGGAGTGGCCAAACATTTGCCTGACGGGTCAAGGATCAGGGGTGATATTCATATGCTCTTGGTGGGAGACCCTGGTATTGCTAAATCCCAGCTTTTACGCTATGCAATTAAATTATCGCCCAGGGGCATCTACACTTCAGGCAAGGGCACTACATCTGCCGGTCTTACTGCAGCGGCAGTCAAGGATGATTTCGGTGACGGGCGGTGGACCCTGGAAGCCGGCGCACTGGTACTGGCAGATAAGGGCATGGCAGCAGTGGATGAGATGGACAAGATGGCAAAGGAAGATAGGAGTGCCCTGCACGAGGCCATGGAACAGCAGACCATAAGTATTGCAAAGGCTGGCATACTTGCCACTCTCAAGAGCCGGTGTGCCCTGCTGGGTGCGGCCAACCCCAAATTCGGCAGGTTCGACAAGTATGAGAACATTCCACAGCAGATCAATATGCCTCCTGCCCTAATCTCCAGGTTCGACCTCATCTTCATACTGACTGACGAGCCAAGTAAGAAAAGGGATACGGATATTGCCGAACATATAATGAAAGGGCACTATGCGGGTGAAATCAGTGCCCAGTTCCATAATGTACAATCATCACCTGTCACCCAGGACCAGATAAATGAAGCTATGGAGGTAATCCAGCCATCTATTGGCCCGGAATTGATGAGAAAATATATCGCTTATTCCAAACGCAACGTCTTCCCTGTTCTGGAGGGCGATGCCAGGCAGATGATCATTGATTTTTACCTCAACCTCAGGAACCAGGGGTCATCCGACCCCAATTCTCCCGTACCTGTTACTGCCAGACAGCTTGAGGCCCTGGTCCGCCTGGCAGAGGCATCATCAAGGATGCGGCTCAGTAATGTTGTGACCACAACTGATGTGAACCGCATTATCAGGATAGTGAACGAAAGCCTGAGGCAGGTTATGACCGACCCTGAAACAGGGAAACTGGATGTCGATATGATCAGTACCGGTATGGCTAAAAGCCAGCGTGACCGGGCCAAGTTGATCCGTGATATCATACGTGAGCTCCAGCAAGAACATGAAGGTAAGGCACCAAAGGATGAAGTGTTACTGCGTGCCTCAGAAGCCGGGATTGATGAGGATAAAGCTGAGGATATAATCAAGAGGCTTAAAAGGGAAGGGGCCATCTTTGAACCAAGGAACGGCTACTTAAAATCAACATAAGGTTAAATAGTTTATAATCCAAGTTGTGACTATGTATATTAAAATATATGATACTGAAGTATCGGTGCTGGTAGCAATTTGTGATCGTGACCTTATAGGAAATACCTATAGGGACTCAGGACTGAAACTTGAAGTAACTGAAGAGTTCTACAAAGGGGAACCGGTTGATGCTGCCCGGGTACAGACCGCTCTTATGGGGGCAACAACCGCAAATATTGTTGGAGAACAGAGTGTTGCTGCTGCCATATCCTGCGGGGCTATAGAACCGGAATGTGTAGTCATCATCGGCGGCATACCCCATGCCCAGATGTTCTGTGTGTGAACTCAACAGGTATAGTTTTTTTTTGGAAAAAGATATATTCAGGTATTACGATAAGTGGCTTTAAGCTATATGGGGAAACCACTTTGCCAGATACAGAAACCGAAGTAACCAATATGCCTGTGACACTACTGGATGATAACGAATTATTATCCATTGTAATTGAAAAACATAACCAGTTCATGGGTGAATACAGCAGTGAATTGAAAGACCTGGAAAAAAAGATAGGGTCAGGTCGTTTTGAATACAATCGAGTAAGTAAAGAACTGGAAGCTCTTGAAACGCGCCTTGTTGTATTAAAGGAAAAACGCCACCAATTATATTTTCAGGCTGGTAAACTGCGTTTGAGACTTCTTGAGACTATCAGTGATAAAGAGAAAATACCGCACCTGGGAAGTGAGATCGGGAATATCGAGAACAAGCTTCAAAATGCAAATCTTTCTTCAAGTGAGGAGTACGGTTATATCGACAGCATAAGGTCATTGCTTAAAGAAATTATGGACAATGTTCCTGATAGTGATGCAGTACAGCAGGCCACTGTATCCTCCATCCTTGATATACTGGAGACTGCGAAAGCAGCCAGAAGTGAACTTGATGAAATGCTGAATGCTCCTGATGAGCACAGAAAGGAATCAATTGCACTGAAACAGGAAGTTGAAGACCAGGAGGCCAGGTTGGCCTGGCTTAAGCGCAGGACCTCCATTCACAAGGAAGCCCTGGGATACTGGGAGAATATGGGGCAGGAGGGGGCAACAATGATTGATGGATCTGGCATTTCTGAAGGAGAGGGGCAACAATGATTGATGTATCCGGCCTTTCTGAAGGAGAGATCAAAAACAAGGTAAATGTGCTCAGGCAGCATATTGACCATAAGGAACGGGAGATCAAAAACCATTACTATGAGATGAACCTTCATAATAAGGGTGCAAAGGACCTGAGGGGGAAACGGGATGAACTTCATGATCAGGCAAAAGTGCTCAGGGATTCTACGAGTGGGTACAGGCAGCGGCGTGATGAGGTCAATAAGAAGATAGCAGAACTTAAACTACAAAGGGAAGAGGTTAGGGACCGCAGGAGTGGTTATACCGATAAGATAGGGGAATTGAAGGCTGCAAGGGACAGCCTGAACAATGTTGCCAGGGGGCGGCTTGAATCTCTTACTAGTGCCTACCGGTCTGAACTTGAAAAGTTTTCATCTGCTGACATATCACTGGAATATGAACAGTCACTGTTCAAGAGGCTTCATGAACTGGGTGAACGGCTGCAAGCCATACGTAAAGCAAATAAGATACATGGTGAGATCGGCGAGATATTTGGTAAGGTAGGCGAGTTCCACCAGGACTTTGATTCCGTTAATGCGTTAATTCAGGACATGGCTGCCGAATCACAGGAAAACCATGAGGCAATGCGTAATATCTATGATGAGGTCGATGAGATCAGAAGCAGGGCAGATGAATATCATAAACGCCTTGTCGAGATATATGAAGTTACCAAGCCGATGAAAGAAAAGATCGATGCTGCAAAGAAATCAGTATCTGAAGCCAGGACCGAACTTGATATATACCTGGATAGGATGAAAGATATCCAGCTTTTAAGGGACGAGAGAAAGCAGGAAGAAAAACATGTGGCAGCCAAGGACAAATTTAATAAATCAGGCAGGTTAAGCCTGGAAGACCTGAGACTGCTAATGGAAAATGATGAGATAAAATTCGGGAAATAATCAGTTATAGAATATTTAAGAAAAAAAAGGAAAAAAGTAATCTGATCACTTAAGTAGTTCACTTAAGTAGTTCACTTAAGTAGTTCAGTTATTTTTACTTCTAATTGCTGTTTTGGGAGAGCTCCCAGTATACTACCGACGTGTTCGCCGTTCTTGAATACGAGCATTGTAGGTACTGCACTGATCTTATATTTCATTCCAGTCTGCATGTTATTGTCAATGTCCAGTTTTCCAAAGACTATCTCGCCAGCTTTTTCCTTGGCCAGGGCTTCAATTGTCGGTGCAACCATCTTGCAAGGGCCGCACCACACTGCCCAACAATCAACAACTAATTTGGGATAGTCTATCAAGGCCTGTTCCATATCAGCATCGGTAAGTACTATGGGTACATCGGGTAAAGGTGATTTGTTCATTCTATCTTGCAACTCCTTTAGTTTTTTCTTCCTTATCTCTTCCAGTTCATCGTCCATTTCAAAGCGCTCCTGGACTGCTCCTAAACTAAGTCAGGGATAATGCCTGATGAGGACATGCACTGACGCACTGCCCACAATCCTCACATAATTTTGCATCGAACACGGGATACTCACATTCTTTCACTGAGATTGCTCAAGTCGGACACAGCGAGACCATCTTACAGTAAGGACTTTTATCACAAGCATTTTTGTCAAGTATTACGCTCATTTTATCACAATGTATATTAAATGTTTTATTTAGATATATAGTTTCGTGTGGTCTGTACAAAACCATGCAAATAATACATTTCCTTTCCATTCCATTTTCCGCACTGTGAAATCGCATGTCTTGGTCAGTACATCATATGACTTTGAAACCGCATGACAGTATGTTAGTTCCAGGAAATAATAAAAAGTCTCCAGCAAACTATAATTCATATTGGCGTATGTGCTGTGTATCTACACAAATCTTCTGTTAAATTTACCAACTTATTTCTTGGCAGCCCCTGGTTCCACTCCTGACAGGCCATAACCTTCTAATCCTCTATTACATATTCGAATACAAGCTGCGCTGCAATAAAAAATACCAGATCGTAAACGATCAACAGCCTGATCTCGTCGATTGCAGAAAACAGGTCGCCGGTTGACAGCACCTTCTGGGTCGCCATGACGGAAGACATGATCAGCGGAATAATGATCGGGAACAGGATCACAGGAAGCAGGATCTCTCTTGTCCTCACATTAACAGTCAGGGCAGAGAACAGTGTTCCCACCAGAATAAACCCGATGGTACCCAGCAGGATTATGACAATAAGACCGGCCAGCCCCTTTACATCACTGAAATTGAACAGGACAATGAACAGGGGTACAATAATGGCTTCGATTAAAAACATTATGACCAGGTTGGACACGACCTTACCCAGATAGATAGTGGAAGGGTCAACCGGACATAATTTCAGTCCGTCAAGGCACCCCTCTTCCATCTCGCTGGAAAATGAACGGGACAGACCCAGCATTCCGGCAAAGGTGAAAGCTATCCACAATATACCGGGCGCTATATCTTCTACTTTAATATTGAACAGGATGTTGCTGAAAGAGTAGTTGAATATGACGATCACAAGCAGCGAGAATATGACCATGCTGTTCAACATCTGCTTGGTCCTAAACTCCATTAGCAGGTCCTTCCAGGCAAGGTAAAGGAAATCCTTCAATTGTCACACCTCCTTTACATAATGTTCATATGTATGGCGGAACTGCTCTACGCTTTCCATCTTATCCTTAGAGGCCTCGTACACGATCTTCCCGCCATGCAGGATAACAACCTTATCGGCAAGTGCCAGCCCCCGCTCGATATCATGGGATACCATGACCTGGGTCTTGTCTGATACATCAAGTTCGTTTAAGATAGAATCAAATGTAGCTGCTGCATGCTGGTCAAGCCCAGTGTAGGGTTCATCCAGGAACAGTATCTTCGGGTCATGCAGGATGGCCCGGGCAATGCTCAGGCGCTGCTTCATACCCCTGCTGAATGTACCCACCCTGTCATCCAGCCTGTACTGCAACCCTACTTCTTCCACAAGTTCATGTATCCTTGCCTCCAGCTTATCCCTGTGCATACCGTACATCCTGCCAAAGAACAGCAAGTTCTCTTTTGCACTCAGGTCCTGGTACAGGTAGGTCTCATGCGAGATTACGCCGATAAGCCGCCTTACTTCCAGTGGTGATTTCTTAACATCCAGGTCATGTACAAGTACAGTCCCTGAAGTGGGGCTGACCAGGGTGGACATGATCTTGACCAATGTGGTCTTGCCGGCACCGTTGGGACCGAATATGGTTAAAAAATCCCCAGTCTTGATATCCAGGTTGATATCACGAAGCACAGCATGGTTTCCGAAAGTCTTTGACAGATGCCTGATAGAAATAATGATTATCTGCTCCGTTACATATTTTAGAAGTATACTAAACCGTGTCTGTTTTTTGTAACTTTTTGCCACAGAGAACACAGAGGTCACAGAGATGGCTTTTTCGCAGCTTTGAATCCTACCTCTGTGTTTTCTGTGGTTTTTATCTATAGTTCCGAATTACACATGAGGAGTAGTATAACTACTCTTTCCTGGTTTTTTTAAGTTCCGATTTGCAACGGACTTGCAATCTTCTTAAGTGTAGCCACGGCAGACAGGGCGGCCAGATAGCTTGTTTTCGGGTTTTCCGGGGAAGGTACATTCTCTACCTGTGTAGTAAACCTGCCAAAGTCCCCTATTACTTCTATCTCATGCCTGTTCCTGTCACTGGCCGGGTCAACTATTATACGTACCCTTGTTTTTTCCACACCGATACCTGCCAGGCTGATGGCAGCAGCCACATTGACATTTGCGGGAAAGGCTTTTACAGCATCATGGGCAGCACCCTCGAAAATTACCGTGGATTCCCTGAAACCCTCCAGGTCAATATTGTGTTCTACAACGTACGGTGCTCCGGCAAGAGCCCTGGGTGGTTTGGTCGAGGTAAGTGTAACAGATTCTATTCTGGCTATGGATGCGGATTTGATCCCGTCAATACCTACCACTGCTCCTGAAGGCAGGTATATCTTGCAGTTATTTTCCAGTGCCAGGGCGGTAAGCCTGTCCATTAGCCCGGAATCAACCAGGGCGCCTACACTCATTATCATCACATCACACCCATTTTCAAGAGCAGTAACTGCTGCCGACGGGACGGCTTCGGGTGATGCAGCTTCCACTACAAGATCCACCATTTCGACCATCTTGCGGATCTTTACCATTCCTGGTTTACAGGACAGGCTGGAGCATAGAGTTTCCATAAGTTCTGTATGGTGTTCGTGTACGGCAATAAGCCGGGCACCTTCGATCTTTGTATCCAGGGCATGACAAATAAAGGACCCGATCGCACCACACCCTACAACTCCTACACGAAGCATATTAGCACACCTGTTTAGTATTTATTAAAAATTATCCAGTACAGTCTGCACGACAACTTTGAAATCATCTTTCAAAGAATAATGATTGTGTTCCCTTGTAACATCAACACGAAGGATACCGAGACGGGTATTCATCAGGCCTACCATTGCAGAGACGCCCCGATAGTTCAAGTCAAAGCCCTGTTGTACAAGATTATTGTAGATGTCATTTGTAGTATAGATTTCTCCGACCAAAAACATCTGCAGGACAGTTTTACGCAGATTAGTCTCATCCTTACGTAAATATTTAATTAGCCGTTCTTTGACTTGATTATTGGTCTTGTTCAGTATTACCACCATCAATATTAATAAGTAAAATCGGGATTCAATATGTTCACTTTAAGGTAAATAAAAGTTGGCGTCAAATAGTGAAATCTACACCCGTATCTATGGGAATTCGTTCAACAACCAACCTGCCATATGTGGGGTAGCATTCTTCATACCATGACCGGAACCTATCTCCAATTTCCGGCGCAATCTCCTCCAACACCCACCAGGCCAGTTCGACCTTACCATCCCGCAGCTCAAAAAGCTGCCCGGGCACGTCCAGCAGGCTCAGCATCTTGGTAATCCCGTCCACATCTCCTTCTATCACTCCATAGAATAATGTACCATCCGGTGTCACTTCATCAAATTCACGGCCCAGTATCCGGGCTGTTCGCAGCAGCCTCTTGCGCAACTGGACTGCGTCTTTAAAGCGGGATGAGCAGAAATGTGCCTTTGACCATGGGTCCTGCTGGATAATACTATATGCCACATCCCTGCTCCCGGCCACACGACAGCTTTCATCATCCATAGCAGAATAATCCCTGGCTTTCAGTGCTTCTGCATTGGTCTGTGAGAACTCCAGCTCATTCAGGTTGATGAATACATCACAATCCCTTGCAAAACCTGCAACCTGCTCTGAACCCGGCAGGGAAGGTATCTCAAAACCTGCATCCATACTCAGTTCTTTCGCTATTTCCAGCGACCTGTCGAACCCTGACCCGGGCAGACTGTCCCAGATTTCCGGTTGCGGATGAAATCGTATTTCATCGAGTCCTGCCGCTTTAAGTTCTTTTAGGATTTCTCTGCCAGGGGACAGGGCAGTATAAAGGTGGATGTGATGCTCCCTGCCAAAGCTGGCTTTCAGGAGCCTGATATACCCAAGTACCCTGTCCGGCACCAGCAGGGGTTCACCCCCGGTTATCCCGGTGCCCAGGGCATTCATGCTGCGGGCCTCGTCCAGGATGTCATTATCTGACGATACCGGGCGCTCATTGGCGAATATTACATCCTTGCGCATCCGTTTTTCAGAGACCGGGCAGTAGAAACAGCTCTTGCGGCATAATCCGGTCACGAAGAGTACCATTTTAGCGCCCTCGTAGCAGAGCTGGCAGCCGTGTGGAAGATGGGTGTAGAATGAATCTGATCCGTTTTCATGTTCCATGATGGGGAGAGTATATGTTCTGCTGAACATTAAATTTAGGGCACCAGGCTGCCATCATGGAAGTGTCAGGAATATCTGTGTAATATGAAGCATACCACAATTCAATAGCATAATTTATTTGATTAGCAAAAGCTATACATTCTACCCAACCTAACACCCATGACCATGAAGCTGGAACTGCCATTTGGAAACACATCTGTATCACTAAATATCCCTGATACGCACACAATAGAAACAGTAGTTCCAACTAAATCCCGCATTACTTCAGACCCGGAGACTATTATCCTAAAAGCACTGCAAAATCCAACGGCCAAGGGACGCTTGAGCGAAATAGTACAGCCCGGTGACAAGGTAGCCATACTCGTTAGCGATACCACCCGCTCAGTGCCAACAGCTATATTATTACCACCCCTGCTCAACAAACTACTGGCCGCCAACGTGGAAAAGGAAAATATAAGCATAATATTCGGCCTGGGTATTCACCGGCACCAGACCGAAGAGGAGATAATCAACATCGTAGGCCCGGATATCTACCGGGAATTCCAGTGTATCGACCACGATAAGGATCAGTGTGTCCATCTCGGGACCACTTCAAGGGGGACACCTGTGGAAGTATTCCAGCCTGTGGCCGAATCGGACATTGTTATCTGCACAGGTAATATCGAGCATCACTATTTTGCAGGATATACAGGCGGGTTAAAGGCAGTACTTCCGGGTGTTAGTTCAGGCAGGTCGATTGAAGCGAACCACGCACTGATGACAAAAGAAGGGACTACCCCAGGGAACCCGGACTGCCCGGTTCGTGCCGACTTTGAGGAAGCAGGGAATATCCTTGGTGTTGATTTTATACTGAATGTCATCCTCAACAGCGATAAGAAAATAGTAGGGGCAATGGCAGGCCATCCTGTCAAGGCCCACAGGGCAGGGACTGCTATGGTTGATGAAATGTACAAGCATACAGTGGAACCTGCAGATATTGTGGTCGTATCACAGGGGGGCTGGCCCAAAGATATAGACCTGTTCCAGTCACATAAATCCCTGGAGCATGTTAAGGCCGCAGTGAAGCCCGGCGGTGCCATCATCCTGGTCGCCCGGTGTAGTGAAGGACTGGGGAATGCCGTATTCGAGGAATGGGTCAATACAGTGGCGGGTCCGGAAGAGGCTATTCAATGGTTGAACAATGGTTTTTTACAGGGCGGACATAAAGCTGCACTTGTAGGTAAATTAGCTCTAAAGTTTACGTTGTATCTTGTTTCAGAACTACCGCCTGAAGTGGCAAGAAAAGCCTATTTCAAGCCTGTATCCAGTGTACAGGAAGCATTTGATATGGCATCGGCAGATTATGGGCCCAACGCCCGGATCCTGGTGGTACCGTACGGAGGGTCCACACTGGTTACAGGTAGCTCCTCGCAGTCATCTGGTTAAACTTGAGGATGCGGGTATGCCTGATGATATTTACTTCTATGAAAGGACCAAAGGCAGGACGGATGGAAGATACAGGTTCTTATCTAATTTTCACAAAGCCATGATGATCATAGACAATAAGAAATATGCCACTGTTGAGCACTATTTCCAGTCAATGAAGCATGCAGGAACTGAACTGGAAGAAATGATCAGGCTGGCCTCCACCCCTGCAAAAGCTAAGAAACTTGCATGGACCAGGGAACTGACGCCCGATTGGCCCGAGATAAAAGAGGGGGTTATGCTTAGAGCACTGCGGGCCAAGTTCAGCCAGCACTCCAAACTTGCTGCTAAGCTCATTGCTACAGGAAATGCCCGCTTGCACGAGGATTCGCCTACTGATGTGTACTGGGGTGTGAAAGGGCTGGACAGAAGCGGTAAATTGCTAATGATAGTAAGAGGTGAATTGCGTAAAGAAGTATCGAGTAAAGATTAAAAAGGAAGGTGATACTCGTAAAAAAGAGTACTATGGGAAGTTCAATAAGGTACCAAACGCTTAATTTTGGATTTATCTCGCCCATTATACTCAAGTAGCCACACTTTATGCTACCTAAATGCTCTTTTCCCAAATAATTATTATAAGGTAGGCATGAGGTGATTTTAAAAGATCTGAATCCACATTACAAATGTGCTGAACAACGCTTTTTTTTACCAGTACTAAAAAACCATATCATTATGTTAGTTCCAGTCAAAAGTATACTAGTGTTTATATGAATATTTATGAAGTAGTTTGGGATTTTCCACCCAATATTTCAGGAGGATTAGCTGTATTTACTTATCAACTGTCTTGTAGATTGGCCTCATTAGGTCATAATATTACTGTTATAACAAGAAAAACTAATAACTATGAAAGTTTCGATCAAAATTGTAATTTCAAAATCGTACGGATGGGGGAAAGCATTCGACCTACTAATATAACAAAAAACGAAGTTAATGTATTTAATGATCTTGCAAGTCGATATATAGAAAAAAAAAACATAGATATTTTGCATTTACAAGATTGGTCAGCTATTGGTTTAGCAAGAAAATTCAAAAAATATAATTTTAAAGTAATATCTACTATACATTCCATATCAGGTGTCCGCTACGAAAATGTTCCTGAATATATAGTGTCAAATGCTCCTTATGCTGATATAATTACAACTGTAAGCAATAGCATGAAACAAAAACTCTTTGAAATGGGACTAAATAATCTCGATATATCTACAATTTATAATGGTGTAGACATTGACGAATACACTCTACATGAATGCACGAAAGGAAAAAATATTCTATTCATAGGAAGATTAGAAATAATTAAAGGAATTTTAGAACTTATTAAAGCTATGAAAATCGTTGTAGATGTGGATAAAGATATTACTTTAACAATTTGTGGAAATGGAAGTCTTAATAATGAAATAAATTCTCTAATTAATGATTACAATTTAAGAGAGAATGTAAAACATCTTGGTTTTGTCTCTGAATCGGATAAAATTAAACTGTTAAATACTTCTATAGGAGTTGTATTGCCTAGTAAATACGAACCATTTGGCTTAGTTGCATTGGAGACATTAGCATGTAATAAACCAATTATTATAACTCCCTTTGGAGGGGCGAAGGAAATAATAAGAAATTATGGAATTATTTTGAAATCTATTGATCCAGAAGAAATTGCCAACAAAATAATTTTTCTTTTTGATAATATTAACAACAAAAATTATGGATGTGGGGGGAGAGATTATGTTAAAAATAATTTTAATTGGGATAGTACTACTAGTAAGTTCATACAATTATTTGAATTCAATTCCCCAAAGTTTGTTGCTGTTGGAAATACTCTTACTTTCCAAGAATCGACTTATCCCCGTAGAGAATTAAATTCGTCCTATCAAGATTGATGTTGGTTTGCTCAAAATCAAATTTCTAAAATAAACAATCTTGAATATCAGCAATTATTTCTTATTTATTCCGGATAATCTCAAGAAGTAAATGAAAATTGATTATTGAAATTCGTTGATGTTTAGAGTATTTGACTTCTCTTTAAATTTTATCTAATAAATGGTTATAAATAATATTAAATGATTCTTATTTTCTGTAATTAAATTCATAGAGGATCATTTCAAATGAATGAAGATAATAAAATAAAAGTTCTTTTTTATGAATATAAAAACGATGATTGTTTTTGTATCCCAAACGTAAACAGAAAAGCATACGATCCTGGGGGATATCTTGAGGTAGAAAAATATTTAATCAGAAGAAATTTTGAACCCAAGGCAATAGACAATAAACCAATTTATAAAATAAATGAAAAATTTGATATTATTATTATTACAGCACCTTCGAGTCATTTTGATTTGTCAGAAATAGAAACATTAAAAACTTTTTTTCAATCTGGCGGACGAATTTTATTATTACATAATGATGGAGGCGATAAAAAACAAAATACGAACCTTAACGAATTTTTATCAACATTTGGGATCAAATTCAACAATGATCTTATATGGAGTGAAAACAACAAATGTAAATTGGATTGGCGGACACGAGTAATTATTTCAAAATTTGGCGAACACTCAATTTGTAAAGACATTAAGCAAATATGGTATTGGGGATGTTCTCTTAGTTTTTCTCAAACGACAAAAAATTATGGTAAAAACAAAATTTTAATCGAAGCACCTATCAATCTTTCGAATGATTTTCACTCATCAGATGTTGAAGTAATTCAACATAAAGATGGGTGGGAAAAATCACATTTAGGATTTATACCTAAAGACACTCCATACCCGATGGGTGAAAAAGAAATTACACCATCAATTCTTGTAACAGCAAAATCTGAATCTCCTAATGGGGGAAGAATTGTTTGCTTTGGAGGTCGATATACTTTTAATAACGATTCAATTTTAAAAAATCAATTTCTATTTAGTTGGGATACTATTTTAGAAAATAACAAGGTATTAAAAAAATTTCTTACGGATGGTCTAAACCTCAAGTGGGCTGAAAAAGCAGAAATTGAAAAACCAAATAACGACAAAATACTTCTTTTTTATGGCAGTAATCCTAGTGATTCAGTTGAGATAATACGAATTAATGATAAAACAGCAACTTTAAATTTTAGGGATGAAATCATTGATCTTAATATTTTAGAGGGTGAAGTATACTTAGCGCTATCACATGTAAAATTATTCGAAAATATTATTGAATGGTTAATGGAAGATAGAATCCCAAATGGAATTAATATTAAAGCTCCAAAAATTACGATACGAATATTAAATTTTGTTGAAAAGCACAAGCTATCTGTGAATGCATATATTGCTGGCATTCTAACTTCAGGTATTATCACAATAATAGCAGATGAAGATTATAGAAAATATTATTCTGATATAATAATATCCTATATGGGTATAATTCTATTTATACTAGTTGCAACAATATTTTATTATATTGGGAAAAAAAGGGGTGGTAAAAATTAAAACCAATTAATATATTTAATTTTTTTAAGAATAATTAATTTTGGTAAGTTTTATCCAGCCAAACCTCTCATTTTGGTAGTGTTCCCCTGTACAAAGGTGTGTGAACCCTTAAAATAAGTCAACAATTCCAGCAAAACAATGCTAATATTAAATTTAAGAAAAAAAAGCAATAGCATCAAATGGACTTCTCATCAACAATCCTCCACGAACGCCGGATGGTACTGGCAACGGCGGTCAAGAATTCCCCATTTTCACTCTACAAATGGTGCGCCTATCTCGATCAACAATTCACCAAAGATCATGTTTTCAATAACCTGTGCAACATTACGCCGCCGCTGATGCATCTGGATATCCTCATCCATCCTCAGTTCAGAGTCGATCTGGACATTCAGCAATGCAAGCCTGAACATCTTCTTATCCCCTATCTCCAGTCCATCCAGCTCCTCATTAATAAAAGGCAAACAGTCAGGATCGTCTATGGCTTTTGCAAGCAGTAGTATTTCATCCGGAACATTCCCTTGCTCAACAGATTCCTGTCCCAGTAGTAATTGAAGCGTATCAACAGAAATTTCGTTTTTAATATCAGTATCCATCATCTTTCATCAACCTGGAACAAATCTCCAGGTCCTCCATCGTATTTACATTCACAGCCAGCCTGTGGTTATCAAGTATATAATTAAAATCTTCCTGCTCCTTGCGTATATTGTCGGCATCAAGGATATTTATTCCCGAAGGTACGATCAATTGTCCGTCCTTGTTAAAAACTGTATCGGGACGCAGCCCCTTTTTCCTGCAAATAGACAGCAGACTATAGACAGAAAGCGCAGGTTGGGGCACCTCATTGTATCTTAGTATTATTTCATCGATCATCCCGGAAGTGATCAGGGGCAGGTCGGCCATGACCATAATCACCGGTCCTTTGATGCCTGCCCCCTCAACGGCAGTCACCATATCAGAAACATAACCACTTCCAGGCGTATTGATCACATGGATGTCAAAGCTGCAATCTTCAAGCCATTTCAGGGTATCTGGCCCGTTGGAAGAAGCTGCTATATATATCCGGTCGACATGCCTGGCCCCAGCCAAAACATCCAGTACGTATTCTATGAGTCTCTTGCCATTGATCTCAAGCATGGGCTTCTCAATTGGCAGCTTCATCCGGCTGCCCCGCCCGCCTGCCATCACCAGGGCATCCAGGCTACCAGTCCTCCCGCATATATGGTAAATATAGTTCCAAGTGCCACCAGGCGCGCCAGTTCATTAGAAGTGCCGATACAATCCCCGTTAATCCCTCCGAAATGCCGGTTCGATATCACCACAACAACAACAGATAGCAGCATTACCATCACCAGTACAACAAGTCCTGCCATCCCCATCGCCACCGTACAGACAAGCGCCGAAATAAGAAGACTTACTAACAACTGGCCAGGACCGGTATTATCTGCTATCACAGACCCCATCCCCTGGTGAATGGGCTGGCCAAGGCAGGCTGTTGTGATCATGGAGTGTTTGGATGCCACTTCAGCCACAAGCAGGGATATACCAATTCCAAATCCCCAACGAGTGCCGATCCCGACTGCTGCAAGTGACTGGATCAGCACGAATAAAAGCAACAGATAGAATACAATAAAGGCCACACCACCCGTACCCAGGGCCATGTCCTTTAATGCCCTGACCTTTTTCTCCCTGCTCCCGTGGGCAGTGATACCATCCCCAAAATCAGACAGGGCGTCCAGGTGGTTGAAACCTGTAAAACAATAGATCGAAATGATCATAAGTACAGAAAAAATATCTGGCTGGCCTGGAAGCAGAACCATTAATATGGTAGCTATTACTCCCAGTATTATGCCGATTAGTACCCCTGCCACAGGGAAAAGGTATGTCCGTTTTTGAAGTTGCACAAACCTGTCAGTTTTCCCTGCCGGTAATGTAGTTAAAAACCCAATAGCACCCAGTAGTCCGTCAAACAGGTTCATACCACCGCCCTGGTATACATGCTTGAAGATACTCCGCCTATAAGACCTGCTATTACATCATCCATAAAGGGTCCAAGCTCCTTGATAATGCCTGGTTTGAGTTTGTCGAACCTCACATACTCGAACATACCCTTATGTCCGGCTATATATGTGGCTATACTCATGCCCAGCACCTCATCACATACCAAAAATGTCAGGTCCCTTTCATACGAGTCCCTGCTAAGGTTGGGCAGCCCGCCCGACTTGCCTGCCTGTTCAAGCAGGATGCCCGCATAGACCAGGATGCACAGGTTGGGGTCGCTTAAGGCCACGTCCAGTTCTTGCCTGAACACTGCTTCAGCCTTTTCTTTTGTCTCTATCCCGGGATGAGGTACATAGAGTTCCATGGCAGCTGAGAGGAGCAATTCTTCAGTTAGTCCCATTCCTGAGAGGATATCCCTGATATCACGGTCGTATGTGGTATCGATCACTTCAGGATCATCGCTTTTTGCTGCCACCGGGCTGTCTGAGAGTTTCATGTTTATTCACTTTGTATCCTGTTCATCTTATAAGGGTTCCCATCTGAATTATAGTCTGCTGCATGACAATCAATAAAATATTAACCGCAGATGGATGACGGAGCAAGAGATGCCTTTATTATCGTTTGCCCGGGCTGACCAGTCACAAGGTTGTGAAACACCTGATGGGAAACGCCAGAGGAGAAATGAGCAGGAGAAGCGCCGGGGTTGGGATTCGAACCCAAGTGTACCTTACGATACAACAGGTCTCGAGCCTGCCGCATATAGACTCCAGGGAGTCTAACGGCTCCGTTGGATTAGTCCGCTCTGCCACCCCGGCACAGGGAGGTAGGATTGTGTATACTGTCTGGTAAAGACTTTAATCTTCTTATAAAAGGGGGGCTGCCTTAAAAGCTGGAATAAGGTGCTGGCAGGATGAACGAGGGTGCACTGCATAACTCCCAGAAAGATGAGTATTGTCAGGTTAGGAATAAAAAGCTTATAAATAACAGAATCATATTATAAAATGGTGACAGAATGAGTACCAATGTAAAGGAAATATTAAATGAAATCTTTCCGTTATCTTTAAAAGAAAAAACAGAACTCATTGGCTGTATAGCAAAGTCCATAGAAGAAGATAGTCTGAAATTCCATGAAAAGGATATTCGTAGATACAGCGGTGTTTTAAAAAGTAAGAGGGATGCTCTGAAATTTGAAAGGGATATTAGAAATGAATGGGACAGACAGATATCTAATTGATACGAATATTTTGATATATTTCTTGCAGGGAGAGGAAGTAGCTGTATCTTTTTTCAAGAATATTATGGATAGAGAGCTTTGCATTTCTTTGATTAATAAAATCGAAGTATTAGCCTTTCCAGACCTTTCTGAGAATGAAGAAATAGAGATCAAACAGTTTTTATTGAATTTTATCACTCTTAATGTTGATGATCCGGTAGCAGAAGAAACCATACGCATACGAAAGGTGTATAAATTGAAATTGGGGGATGCCCTCATATCTGCAACATCCATAATGCATGATGCTGTACTTGTCTCAAGAAATGAGAAGGATTTTGGTAAAGTTGATGGTCTGAAGTTCTTAAATCCTTATAGTGAGATTGTCGGATAAGTCCCGAACTTATGACGATTTAATACACTGTCATCTCATAAATTCTCGTTGGACATAATTTCAGACATTATGCACCACCAAGAATAAATCTCCATCTAAAGGAACTAATCTCCCAAGGCAGCCCACCCACAATCTCCCTGAACACCCCAGGCTACTTATCCGGCTCCACCTCCGCCTTCGCAAAAAAAGCACTCGCCCAGCACTCAACCCCAATCCCGCTGCACCTCGAACACAACCACACACCTATCCCAACAGCCACATCAATATTTACTCACACATCCGGAAAACACCTACACCTTAACATCTTCAACATTAAATACTAACAAAGAAATGTACCAACCATGAACACACCCGCCATTGAGACATTTAACCTGACCCGCAGATTTGATGACATAGTAGCAGTAGACAACATCAATATCCAGGTGAACAATGGAGAACTATTCGGCCTGTTAGGACCAAACGGCGCAGGCAAGACCACACTCATCAACATGCTCTCCACCATGATAAGACCAAGTAACGGCAGTGCAAAAGTATGGGGAGCCGACATCACCAAACAGCCCTCAGAGGTCAGGAAAAATATCGGCATGGTATTCCAGGGTACCACCCTTGACGACAGGCTCACAGGCAAGGAAAACCTGGACCTCCACGGGCGGCTGTACGGCCTGCCAAAACAATTGCGAAAACAAAGAATCGCAGACGTACTGGAACTGGTCGAACTCAATGATAAAGCCGATGTGATCGTCAAAACATACAGCGGCGGGATGATGAGACGCCTCGAAATAGCCAGGGGACTCATGCACCACCCAAAAGTACTGTTCCTTGATGAACCCACCCTCGGACTTGACCCACAGACCCGCAACCATATATGGGACTACATACGGCAACTGAACAAGGAAAAAAACGTCACCATTATGCTGACAACACATTATATGGAAGAGGCCGACCACCTATGCAACCGCATAGCCATAATCGACTTCGGCCAGGTAAAAGCCCTGGACACGCCAGAGAACCTGAAGAATGCACTGGGCGGGGATGTTATCATACTTACCGTGGAAACCGGGGAGCTTGCTTTACGACTATTCGATCTTTACAACAAGAACGGTTCTGCCGGAAGCGTCCAGCAAAAGGACAGCAGCATCTTTATCACTATCAAGGACGGGGCTGGCCAGATACCCCATGTCCTGAAGATCGCATCCGATGCCGGTATCAACGTCCTGTCCGTTGACCTGCACAGGCCCACACTGGACGATGTATTCCTATCCTACACAGGCAGGGCCATCAGGGAAGAAGAGACAAGCGGTGTTGACAGGATAACCTATAATCTCCAGGCAAGGAGGCGCTGATATGGCAAACCATGTGTCAGGTTTTTCTGAAAATATCGTCATTGCCCTGAACACAGTATATACCATGTGGCTCCGTGAAATGCTCAGGTTCAAGAGGTCAAAGAGCAGGATCATCGGTTCCCTGGCCACACCCCTGTTCTTCCTGGTAATTCTGGGTACAGCATTCAATTCATCATTCCAGATGCGCAGCGGCGGACAGACTAATATCGGTTTTTTAGCCCCGGGCATCATCGGCATGGCCATCCTGTTCTCATCCCTTATGGGGGGTGTCAGCATCATCTGGGACAGGGAATTCGGATTTTTAAAGGAAATACTCATTGCCCCGGTGCCCAGGTTCTTTGTGGCACTGGGAAGGGCACTCGGGGGTGTGACCACGGCTATGATACAGGGCACATTAATCATGCTGATAGCATTTGCCATCGGGGTAGAATACCAGTCCTGTCTTGGGATGGCTGCCAGTGTGGGTGTGATGCTTCTCATCGGACTGGGATTTATTGGGCTGGGCATTGCCCTGGCCTCGTATGTCGAGAGCCATGAAGGGTTCCAGATGATAATGACCTTCATCACCATGCCTGTACTACTGCTAAGCGGTGCATTTTTCAGGATAAGTGACCTGCCTTCGTGGCTGAAGACGCTGGTCTACCTTGACCCGCTTACATACGGTATCATGGCGCTGCGATATACCCTGATGGGCGAGACCGAGATTCCGATACACATATGCATTGCAGTTATATTCCTATTTGCTGCTGCCACCATAGGTCTGGGTGGTTACATGTTCCAAAAGGCAAAGGTTTAGAAAAATATCGTCCTTAGAATTGGTTGAGGGTCAACTGGCGCCGTTTGCATTCCTCACCCGGTATCTCCACCGGATACACCCCTGTCAGGCAGCCAAGGCACAGGTCATCCGCGGGTATTCCGACAGCTTCCACCAGTCCTTCCACGCTCACATATCCCAGGCTGTCAGCATTGATGACCGCTTCCACACCTGCCACGGTCTTATGGGCCGCTACCAGTTCTTCCCTGGTTGCCATATCGATACCGAGATAACAGGGCGACATAATAGGCGGGCTGCCTATACGCATATGCACCTCCTCAGCACCTGCCTTGCGCACCATATCCACAATACGCCGGGAAGTTGTACCCCTGACAATGCTGTCATCCATCAGGATAACCTTCTTACCTTCAAGATTCTGCCTGATGGTATTGAGCTTCAGCCTGACCGCAGTCTCTCGCATATTCTGGTCCGGCATGATAAAGGTCCTGCCAATATACCTGTTCTTCATCAGGCCTTCTATATAATCAATACCAGATTTCTTACTGTATCCGATGGCGAAAGTTATACCGCTGTCCGGGATTGGGGAAATAATATCAGCATCAATAGCATGTTCGTCCAGCAGCCTCTCACCAATGCGGATCCTGGTCTGGTAGACAAGCTGCCCGTCAATAATAGAATCAGCGCGGGCAAAATAGATGTATTCGAACACACAATGGGCAGTGTTCTTTGTCTTGAACAATTGGTGGCTGGAATATCTGCCGTCCTTGAATATCAGGACCTCTCCGGGCCGTACATCACGAATAAGTTTACCGCCGATGGTATCAATAGCAGCACTCTCAGAGGTGACCACATATCCCCCGTCCAACTCACCCAGGCATAATGGTTTGAAACCAAGGGGGTCCCTTACGACTACTAATATATCATCCACAAGGATTGTGAGACTGTATGAACCCACCAATCTTTTCATGACTTCCTCGACCGCACCCAGAATATCAGTTTTAAGAAGTTCCTTGACCAGCAGGCGGGCTATGACCTCGGTGTCCGATGAAGTGAGGAATACCTGGCCTTCAGCCTCGAACTCTGCTATAAGGTCCGCACTATTTACCAGGTTACCATTATGGGCTATGGCAATGGTCCGGTCCATAAAATTCACTATCAACGGCTGGCTGTTCTCTATAGTGGAATCACCAGTTGTAGAATACCTTACATGCCCGATGCCCACAAAACCTTTCAGGTCGCTAAGGTTATATTTCTTAAAAACATCAGGCACAAGCCCCATACCTTTGAGGGTCCGGGCACTTTTGCCATCATGAACCGTAATACCTGTGGATTCCTGGCCCCTATGCTGCAGGGCATATAATGCATAATAAATCGGTAATGCAGCGTTATCCGATTCCCGATCATTAAATGCGAGACCGACAATTCCGCAGGATTCACGCAACAAGGTTCACCTGATAATTTGATTGTTAATAATACAATTAGACAATGTAAAGTTCAGTCGCCATTTAATCCGGATTTCCTCTGCCATTTATAACTTCTCATACGAGTTGTTTTTTTGAATCCGCATGCAACACAAACCTTTGTATGAATATTCAAAGAAACTCTGCCGCAGCGCCTGCACTTGATATGGACGCGCTTCTGCCTCTTTCCCATTGATGGAGTACCTTTAGACATGTTATTCTACCTTTTATGATTGTAACTTTATGATAATTCCTGTTCGAGGACAAATCCCTATGTGTTCAGAGTAAATATATATTATGGAGATCACACCAGCCTATGGTGAGATATATACCACATTGTCACCCCTGACCACTACTGTACCCATTTTTTTTTCATTTTCGGCATCTGATAATTCTTCTGCATTATCCAGCACCAGGTTCATGTGAATATCATAACCTTCAAGTGTACCCCTAAAAATGCGTTCGCCTTTTAGTTTGATAATGACAGGATTGCCCAGTGCATTATTTAGAATGTCAAGTGGTCTTTTCCCCATGTTTATTGCTCCTGATGTTATAATTTAAGTTATACTTTATTTATCTATCCAGTGTTTTCAATTGCGTATTTCTTTTACAAACAAATGACATATCATTTTCATTGGTAAATGCGGATAATGTACCATTTTCTTGTCCAATAGTATTGAAAAAGCTTAAATGCTAAACTATGAATATTGCTTCAAAGTAGTTATACGCCTACTTAAAATTATCGAAGACTTCTAATGAATACTTCTATCGAGGATTTTTATCGAAATCCTCTATCGAAATCTTCTATCGAATAATGAGGAATAAAATACGTGAAAGCAAAACCCAGGCATCAACTCCGGAAAACCCAGAAAAAAGAAATGATCAATACGATCAAGAATGTATTTGAGGATGCTGATGCCATTATTGGAAAAAAACGCATTGAGTTGGCCCAGGCAGAGAATTATGAATTAATACTTGTGGATGGAAAACCACTTTTTTTCATTACAGATGGTGAGCCATTCTTTACTGTCCGGGGCGCATTGGAACTCCAACCTCAAAAAAGGCTTGTGATGGTGGATGCAGGTGCTGTTTCTTTTGTGGCCAAAGGTGCAGATATCATGCGACCGGGCATTGTCTCTGCCGACCCTGATATTAAAGAAGGGGATATGGTCATAATTGTAGAGCAGACACATGGTAAACCCCTGGCCATTGGCAGGGCGCTTGTGTCCGGTGAACAGATGACCGGGGATAGTGGAAAGGTTGTCAAGACAATACATTATGTGGGTGACAAGATATGGAATATCGAAGTGTGACAGGGGGATCAACACGATGCTTACAGTAGCAGGAAAACAAAAACATATATGTAATGGCAATCGTATTAGTCAGTTAGGTTATCCTGTTTAGATTATTATAAGGGTGAATACTAATGGCAGCACTCAAAGAACTATTTAAGGGCGCAGCGAAATCCAAATCAAATGTTGATGAATATGTTGACCTTGATCTGAGTGATTATGAAGAGGTAATTGAGAACGAACCTGCAGAGATGTATATCCGCATTGCAGAGCTTAATAATTTGAATGAATTACCTGACCTTAAAAAGGAAGTCTATGATGGCAATATGCTTCTTGTTGACATTTCTTTGTTAAAAAGGGACAAATTCAATCTCGACCGTGCTATCAAGGAACTTAAACAAGTAGTTGAGGATGTCCACGGCGATATTGCCGGTGTGGGTGAAGAGCAGGTAATCGTTGCCCCTATGGGTGTCAGGATTGACCGTTCCAAGATTTTCGGTGGCAAATAGTGAATACGGATCCAGAACCTTTTTTTACTAAAACCAACTGTCCTCTGTGCCAAAACTCCATTATAATTACCTGGCAGCCGGATAATATCCCGTTTTTTGGCGATGTTATGCATACCTGCTCCCAATGTGACTGTGGGTTCAAGTATGCTGATACCATGATCTTAACCCAGCGAGAACCTATGAGGTTCACCCTGGAAGTGGAATCACCCGATGACCTGGATATAAGGGTGATACGCTCTATTTCCGGGACTATCAGGATTCCTGAACTGGGAATTAATATCGAACCCGGACCTGCAAGTGAATCCTATGTATCAAATGTTGAAGGTGTACTGTGCCGCATTGAGGATGTCGTGGGGATGGTGACACGGTGGGATGATGAGCCGCCCGGGAGCATAGAAAGGGCTCATGAGATACTTGGGTCATTACAACAAGTGAGGCAGGGGGAGCTTGGTATTACTATTATTATCGAGGACCCCCTGGGTAATAGTGCTATAATATCTGATAAGGCCAGCATTGACATACTGACGCCTGAACAAGCCGAGGGTCTGAAAACCGGTGAGATCATACTGGAAAAGGATGAACTGCCGAATCATTTTAAAGAGTTGAGTACCAATTCGGTAGTTACTAATTCATAGGTTCGCTACTTGAATTCAACTGTTTTAGGCAGGCTTTGGTAAGAATCATATATCATTAACAAAACGAAGCAAAGAACTTAAGTATTTGACACAAAATATAATATATAACAAATATTCGCATCATTCTGAAAAATATATATAGAATAAAATGCAATCATTCCTATGGGAGTGTTAAAAATGAAATCATTTGCAGTAATAAGAGCTGAGAACACCACAAAAGTAAATGTGGCACTCAGAGACCTGGTCAGGTACGGTCATCTATCCTTTGATGATAGCCCGAAAAAACTGGACCCAGGAAAAGCAGACAAAGTACTGGAGGATGTAATGCATACCCATCTCAAGAAAAACTGCAATTCAGCGGCAGTAGTTCCCCTGGGTGACCATGCAAGTTCAGCCATCGGAAGATTAAAAAAGATCCACCCCCCTGCTCATATTATAATAGTAAGCCCAAGGCATGGTGTATTCTCATTACTTGCCAAAGACATTGACGAAATGCCTGAAATGGAATTAGGTGCCGGAAGCGATGAGGAATACCAGGATTTTTAAGAAATCCTGGAATGGCAGATGCATCAATAATTATTAGAAAAGGTTGAGTCGTACCTTTTACTTACGTTTAATTTTGACAATGTCTCCAAGCGTGGTGCCCTGGAACCCGGTTCCATGGTCCATGGCATCATGGCTGACCCGTTCGGTGAGTTTTATCTCCAGGCTGCGTTCAAGTTTCTTTCGCAAATTATCTTCTGGTTTTATCTCAGAACGCTCAATCTTGCGTATCAGGGCTGCTTTTTCCTTGATATTCAGGCCAAGTTCCTCCAGTGACCATCCCTTTGCTTCCCTGGCATCGCGAATGATCCTGCTATAATCTGATACAATCTCATCATCCATATCATCAAAGGATCCACGTTTGGTTTTTCTCATACCTGATTTGGGTTTGGGTGTAGCTACAACAACGGGTGCAACCTTTCTTGAAACAGGGATCCAACCCTGGGGTGCCTTACCATAATGGGAACACCTGCCGCAAACATCAAGTTCTGTTCCTTCAACTACTACTTTCCTTGCAGATCCAATAATCTCAACGCCGCATATTTCACACTGCATTATAATTCAACCTTCGAAAAGGCTATATATCGTATGGACTTAAATATTATTCGGAGATTTAATATGACAGAGATCATAGAAAACGACAGTGTAAAAGGGTTATCTGTCGACATTCCGCCAGAACTCAGAAATGATGATTTTTCACGATACCTTATTGATAGAATGCACCAGCTGGAAGAAAGGAACCACATCTTAAGGGAGCAAAATCATAAGATCGAATCTGAAAAACGTTATGCTGAGTCTCAAAAAATAAAATTTGAACGGGATTTAAGGACACTTACCAATGAACTGGAACGCTTGAAGACCTCACCTCTTATTGTAGGAACCATAGTTGAAGTTCTTGAAAATGGCAAACTGATAGTAAGGAGCAGTACCGGACCCCAGTTTGTAGTTGGGATATCCAAATTCATAAAAGGGTCTGACCTGGAACAAGGTGCCCAGGTGGCTATGAACCAGCAAACTCTGGCAATAGTAGGAGTACTTCCTACATCCATAAGTGCCCTTCTTAAGGGGGTAGAGGTCATAGAATCACCAGATGTGGATTATGTAAATATCGGGGGACTTGATGACCAGATCAGGGAATTAAGGGAAGCTGTAGAACTGCCCCTTACCAAACCAGAAGTTTTTACAAAGATCGGCATAGACCCACCAAACGGTGTATTGCTTTACGGCCCTCCCGGGACAGGGAAGACCATGCTTGCAAAGGCAGTGGCAAATCATACTAGTGCTAATTTCCTGCGTATCGTTGGTTCCGAACTGGTCCAGAAATACATAGGGGAGGGGGCACGCATGGTCAGGGAATTGTTCAAACTTGCCCAGGATAAGGCACCAAGCATCATTTTCATTGACGAACTGGATTCTATCGGAGCCAGTCGATATGACGGCGCCACAGCCGGTGACAGGGAGGTACAGCGTACCTTGATACAGTTACTGTCCGAGATGGATGGTTTTAATTCCAGGGGCGAGGTAAGACTGCTGGCAGCCACAAACAGGCTGGATATCCTTGACAAGGCACTGCTACGCCCGGGAAGGTTCGATAGGTTCATAGAAGTCCCTATGCCAACCCAGGAGGCCAGAGTGAATATCCTGGGTATACATACCCGGAATATGGCGCTTTCGAAGACCATTGACTTCAATTACCTTGCAAAGATCACTGAAGGGGCCAACGGCTCTGAATTAAAGGCTATTGCCACAGAGGCAGGGATGTTTGCAATTCGAAAAGATAAAGAACAAATTGAGGTTGAAGATATGGAAAGTGCCATATCAAAGGTCTTGCTAAATAAAAACAGCTCAAGTACATTCTCAGAAGATATGTTTGTGTAAAAAATCATAATTTCCCAAGTAATTTTCCAATATGTAGAATAAAGTAAAATATATAGCATTGAACAATAGATAAAGAGCAATATTGAACAATAGTGCCGGTCCGGATACGAGGAAAGATGAATGGATAATATCTTTTTTATTTTCGATGCAATTGATTTCATTGTCAGGCTGATGATTGTGGTAATCTTTTTCTTTATAGCTTCCACTATGAAAAAAATAGATCCTGATGTCATCCGGTCCAGGTTGTTCCTTGAATATGACCGGATTATTAAAGCTTTTAATATGATGTTTGTCGGTTCGATCTTTTTCTTTATTGCAGCAGTAATCGAATATTTGATCAGCCCCACACCTGGAGATGATATGGTCCTTATTATGAAAATATCTCTCACAGTGTTCCAGATTACTGTAATATATTTTATTTTCATATTGAACACAGCCATAAGTGCAGTTGGGAGACGTGGGATGTAATATGGCAACATTAAAGGAAAAGCTTGAAGAAATTTTAATCCAGTTGGAATCATTTGGTGATATCAAGCTATCTGCCATCATCTCCCGTCACGGACTGTTAATGGTATCCAGGGCCACCCAGGATTCGGACCGTGAAGCCTTTGCAGCCCTGGCAGCCACACTTCATATGTCTGCTGAGTCCACTACAAAGAGACTCAGCAATGAAGCGCCTAATTCAATTGTTGTGGAAACCGATGGGAACAGCCTGATTACCTATTCTGCCGGTCCCAATGCCCTGATTGTAGTACTTGCCAGCAAAGAAGGGGGCTTGGGTCTTATTTTAACTGAGTTGAAGAAAGCTGCCAAAAGTGTGGAAAAACTGGTTTAGCTCCTGCTGTTTATTTTCCCAACCGGGTCCCATCAAAGATTTTATCACGTAAAACTTATATCACTGATATGAAGAGCCATGAAAGACTTATACCAGGATATCATTGAAAAGGATTCAAAGTATGTCTTCCAGAACTATACCCGCCAACCCATAGCCATTACCAGCGGACAGGGTGCATTGGTCCGGGACAGCCAGGGTAAGGAATATATAGATTGTGTTGCAGGGATTGCGGTCAATAATATCGGCCACTGTCATCCGGCCGTAGTGGAAGCAATTAGCAGGCAGGTGTCAGAACTCATTCATGTTTCAAACTTATATTATACCCGCCAGCAAGCCGAACTGGCAGCCCGGCTTATACCCAGGACAGGTATGGACCGAGTATTTTTCTGCAATTCAGGAACAGAAGCTGTAGAAGGCGCATTAAAACTTGCCCGCAGGGCCACCGGACGAACCGATTTTGTGGCTGCAGAACACAGTTTCCACGGCAGGACCATGGGTGCGCTGAGCGTGACCCACAAATTGCAGTACAGGGAGCCTTTCCAGCCTCTCATCCAAAAGGTGGAGTTTGTACCCTACAACGATGTGGAGGCTCTGAAAGGTGCCGTGGATAAAGACACGGCCGCCCTGATACTGGAACCTATCCAGGGTGAGGGGGGTATACGCGTTCCCGATGATGGTTACCTGCAAGCGGCAAGGGATATCTGCGAAGATGCTGGTGCACTGCTCATATTTGACGAGGTGCAGACCGGCATGGGCCGGACCGGGAAGTGGTTCGCACGTGAACACTCAGGTGTAGTGCCCGATATCATGACAATGGCCAAGGCAATGGCAGGTGGATTGCCCATGGGTGCACTGCTGGCAAGGGAACAGACCGCTTCCAAGATGCAAAAAGGTGACCATGCAGCCACTTTTGGCGGCGGGCCCCTGTTATGTGCGGCTGCTCTTGCATCACTTACAGTAATAGAAGATGAGGGTCTGGTAGACAGGTCGGCCCGGATGGGACGCTACCTGGTAGATAAACTGGAAGGACTTGAACTGGAAGCTGTGAGGGAGATCAGGGGAAAAGGATTGATGGTAGGTATGGAACTGGCAGTCAAATGCGGGCCAGTTGTCGACTATACAAGGGAGAACGGTGTACTGCTTAACTGTACGTCAGACTCTGTGCTGCGATTCGTGCCGCCCCTGGTGATAACACAGGAGCAGATAGATAAAGTGATATATGTTGTGGCGCAGGGCATTGAGGGGGCTAAATGACGCATGCTAAGGAATTCATAAAGGGCTCCATCAAGGGAATAAAGGAGTACGTACCAGGCAAATCCACAGAGGAAATAGCGGCCGGCTATGGTATTGAACCTGGTAATATCATCAAACTGGGCTCAAATGAGAACCCGCTGGGTCCCTCGCCCATGGCAGTCGAAGCTGTGCGTAACATGGCAGATACCATAAGCGTGTACCCTTCGGTAGACGCTGCCGAACTTAAGCGTGCCCTTGCAGACTACGTGGGTTATCCGGAAGATAATGTGGTTCTGGGTGCAGGCATGGACGGTGTGGTTGATACACTGATGCGACTCTTCGTGCAGCCCGGTACAGATGTTATAATCCCCACCCCCACTTTCTCATACTTCGGGATTGCTGTGGGCTCAGCAGGCGGGGTGCCGGTCTATGTGAAGCGGCTACCCGATTACAGCGTGGATACTGACTCTGTGATCTCGGCACTCAGCGATTCTACACGTTTTATCTACCTTGTCTCACCCAATAACCCATCAGGCAACACTGTACCTAAAGCCGATGTCAGGAAGATCGTAGAATCCACCAGGGCGATTGTGTTCCTTGACGAGGCCTATGTGGAGTTTGCAGACAGGAGCCTTACTGGCCTGGTGATAGAATATGATAATCTCATTGTGGGGCGTACTATGTCCAAGGCTATGGGACTTGCAGGTCTCAGGGTTGGTTATGCAGTGGTACCGCAGTGGATGACCAGGGAATATATGAAGGTGACCACCCCATTTGCCATAAGCAGGATATCTGTAGCAGCAGGACTGGCAGCCCTGCAGGACATTGATTACAGGAAAAGGACTATTGAGAATGTACTAACAGGCAGGCAGTTTTTAAATGATGGATTATCTGGTCATTGCAGGGTATACCCTTCCGAAGCGAACTTCATTATGATCGATGTATCTCCAAAGAAAAGCAAAGATGTCACAGAGGCGTTGTTGGAACGGGGCATCATTGTACGTGACTGCACATCATTCAGGGATGCGGGAGAAAGCCTGATAAGGATAACTGTAGGCACCCCTACCCAGAATACCAGGCTTGTGGACGCACTTACCAACATATTGCAATCATGATAATCACATTGACAGGCACCCTCCTATGATAATCGCATTGACAGGCACACCCGGCACTGGTAAGACCACCATATGCCACATCCTGGGTAAGAAGTACAGGATCATAGATATTAACCGGAGGATAACTGAAGAAGGACTCCATACCGGAAAGGATGAACTGCGCGGTTCTCTTGAGGCAGATATGGAAGCACTCCAGGGACGCCTGGATGAACTGGTAAAGGGTGAGACCATGACAATAATCATTGAAGGACACTTATCCCACTATCTGGAAGGGAGCGATGCGGTCATTGTGCTGCGGACCAGACCCGGCGTACTGGCCCATAGGCTTGAGGAAAGGGCATATTCTAAGGAAAAGGTCAGGGAAAACATGGAAGCTGAAGCACTGGATGTGATACTGGTTGAAGCCACCCAACAACACGACAGGGTATATGAAGTAGAGACCACCACATCCTCACCCGAAGACGCTGCCATACTGGTGGATTCGATAATTGAGCACCTGTCGGCCGGTAACTTTGAGCAGGTGGAAAAGTATCTGCCAGGGCGGTTCGACTGGAGCGAGGAGGTGTTCTGATGACCCTCAACACCTACAGGCCGTATATTAGCTTCATCCTGGAACCTTCAGGTTCGGCCCTTGCCTGCATGGGTCTGACCCCGAACAATGTCTCCATGCTCTCGCTAATATTTGCATTACTGTCAGGTGTATCCTACTATTATTCCTTAGACAACGGGTTGTACCTTGCCGCAGCCCTGGTATTTGTTATACTGAATTCATTCACAGACGCCGTGGACGGCGTGATGGCACGCCAGAAGAACATCCAGTCAGACAGGGGCGACCTGCTGGACCATGTCATTGACAGGTATGCCGATACTTTCATCATCTGTGGAATATTCTTTGCCGGATATGCCCACTGGATGATAGGAGCAGCCGCTATCACAGGAGTGCTGATAACCAGCTACATGGGCACCCAGGCCCAGGCTGTAGGAGTAGGGCGGGATTACGGCGGTATCATGGGACGGGCAGACCGACTGGCACTTATAATTATGGTCACTGCCGCAAATGTTGTTTACCCTTTCGAGATATATTCTATGCAACTGCTGGGCTGGGTTATCGTAGTGATTGCAATCACGTCCCACTTTACGGCCCTGCAGCGGTTTTTGCGCATATGGGGTGAGATGGAGCAACAATAATTATCTAATTGGTATCCCCTTCAAAAAGTAGGGTAATAAAATTTGTATAAATCATTGTTTATATTTATCTGCCACAGAGAGCACAGAGGACACAGAGAAGAAATCCTCTGTGTTCTCTGTGGCTATTATTATTTCCCTCTGATTTGAAGTGGATACTCTAATTGTTTTATAGCTTGCTAAATGCCATTCCTCCCCACCACTATCGCCGTCGTATAACTAAACACCATTCTCCCATCCTTCACCCGCACATCCAGCCCGGACAGGTCCCCCTCCATCGATAGCCTCATCATCTCCCTGATCTTCTCCACATTCCAGGCCGGCGGTTCAGCCATCTCTATCCAGTGCCAGAAGTCAAAATCAGAACTCCCACTAACCCTGTCAACCACCACCAGCCCAGCCTCTTGCAGCATCAGCTCGATCTCAGATGCCTTGTAGTGTTTGATGTGCGACGGGTCCCTCAGGTTCTCCATTGTGTTCTGGTACTCGCTCTTTGCAGCATCTTCAGAAGATAACATATCCTCGATGACCAGCCTGCCACCCGGTCGCAGTACCCTGACCATTTCATACAGGGATATCCGGGGTCCTGGGAAATGATGGAATGAGAACCTGCACGTCACCACATCGAACTCCGACTCCCTAAAGGGCAGGTGCTCCACATCCCCAATCAGGTTGTCAATATTGTCCAGTTCCTTCTCCCGTGCAGCCCGCACAGCCAGCTCCAGCATCCCGGGCGTGATATCAATGCCAATGACCTCCTTCACATGAGGCGATAGGGCCATGGCAAGATTACCAGTACCTGTAGCCACATCCAGCACACGCTCCACACCAGTCAGGTCCAGCAGTCCCACCACAGTGTCCAGGTCGGCCTGGTCCATCAGGGCACTGCAGGCCACATAGGCATTAGAGCGCTTGCTAAACTGTTCCACTGCCACTTTTTTTGAGTATGCGTTCATTCCGGCTCCTGTCATACTATGATACATATTACAGGGATTTCCACGATGTAATTTAGGTTACATCCTTATTTAAACCTGACCTCAACTTTTCTATTTCCCAACCATGGTATAGGAACATTTCTCCTTGTCTCATTGATCTTCTGCATCATCTTTAAGACAGCATTTTTGTGTCTGTCTTTGTAGTTGCCGTAAAATGTAACAATCAATCTATCTCCCTTACACTTTACCAGTGCTGGAAATTCGAAGATTTCTTCGAATATTGACTCTACAGTCATTTTTTTATAGTCGCCCCCCAAATCTTTTTTCAAACATGATACCAAACAAAAGGAAAACGTATCCACTTCAAATCAGAGGGAAAAAATAATAGCCACAGAGAACACAGAGATCACAGAGGATTTCTTCTCTGTGTCCTCTGTGCTCTCTGTGGCAGATAAATATAAAAATGATTTATACAAATTTTATTACCCTACTTTTTGAAGGGGATACCAAAAGCCATTATGCTTCTCGTACTGATGTTTCTCGTGCCGTGTTTAGTCTTGCCGATTTTCATATCACCAAAATATGAAATAATGTGTGCGTCCAGATTAACAATTTTTCCTTTGAAAAGACCAAAATTGTTGAATGCCTTTGCACTGGTTATCTCGAAGTTCTCTGCACCTGAAATCGTGATCTTGTTTAAGAATTCGTGAAAATAGCTTTTCGAGGGTAATTTTGAGAATCCAGAGACTACGGCGATGCCGTGGTCTTTCAGATTATCTACCTTAGACACCCGTTTTTTACCAATGACCGAAAGAAATACTAAGCCGATGACACTCTGAAGTATGGAGATGCCTTTTTGCTTCTCAACACCCAGCGAACACACTAATTTATCGATGCCAAGATTTAGGTCGTGTCCCTGAATTAGTGACAATATTTAAATAGTTTAAATGTAATTCCCTC
>SWBX01001688.1_pt1 | contig 33362 bp, 25 predicted proteins | sample 4693051 | NCBI WGS metagenome assembly SWBX01 (sample SAMN10267272, study PRJNA491770) | bioreactor metagenome | isolation source: DHS bioreactor inoculated with marine | place: Japan: Omine Ridge, Nankai Trough | reverse complement strand
AAAAAAATGATAGAAAATGGAATTAAAGATGATAAAATGAAAAAGAAAGTTATTGATGTTGTAATAAATAGTGGAGAGTTTCGGCCTGAATTTCTGAATCGTTTTGATGATGTTGTAATATTTCATCCATTGGGAGATGATCATGTAGTACGTGTAGGTAAGATGTTATTGGATAAATTTGCGGCTAGGATGGATGAGGAACAACACATAACAGTAACATTTGACGATGAAGTGCTTCAAAACATAATAGAAAAAGGATTTGATCCAATTTTTGGTGCTAGATCACTAATTCATTATATAGATGAAACAGTAGCAGATGCACTTGCAAAAAAGTTAATAACAGGAAATATAAACAGGGGAGAAACATTGAATTTTACTGTAGATGACTTGGATGATTAGTATTTGCAAATAGTTTGTCAGAACTAAAAAAATGTGTTATTTTTAGTATAGAAATTACTTGTAAACAGTCGGTTTCGTGAAGATTTTAATGATTGCACCGACACCGTTTTTTTCGCATCGGGGGACACATATTCGAATTTTAGAAGAAGCTCGGGCATTGGAACGATTAGGGCACAAAATCATGATTGTGACTTATCACAATGGTGATGATATTACTGATTTTATAGATACAAATATTGACGTACGGCGTATCCGTAGGTGGCTTTTTTGGTATAAAAAAACAGAGGCAGGACCTGATTGGCAAAAGGTACTTTTGAATATTTTTCTCATAGTGAAATCATTTAATATGATACGTTCTTGGAAACCTGATGTTGTACATTCACATTTGCATGAAGGTATTTTGATTGGGCGATTGATGCAAATTTTATTTTTTGGCAGAAAGTTACCATTAGTTTCAGATTTTCATGGAAGTTTGGTTGGTGAAATGCGGTCTCATGGATATTTGGGAGTTCCACCAATTGGAACTATTTTTCGTTCATTAGAAAAATGGATAAGTAGTATGGGCGATGTGGCTGTAGTGAGTGGGGAAGAGAATGTAGCTACGATAGAAAATGCAAGAGATGACAAAAAAGCAACTTATTTATGGGATGGTGTAAATATTTCTGATTATGACGAGGATCTAGATAAATTTGCTATGAGGAAAAAATATGAAATTGCAAAAAATAAATTTGTAATTGTTTATACGGGTGCTTTCATAGAAAATAAAGGAATTAATCATATCTTAGAGTCAATTCCATTTGTTATAAAAAAACATGAAGATGTGCAATTTGTGTTGGGTGGTTATCCAGCTAGTTGGGTTAAAAAATATATAAAAACAAGAAAGTTGGAAAAAAACGTGAAGGTAATATCACCACTTAATTATTTCACATTAGCCCAAGTAAATAGTGTGGCAGATATAGCTATTGACCCAAAGGATGCCACGGTAAATCAGGCAAGTGGAAAATTATTGCAATACATGGCTGCAGGCGTAGGAATAATTTGTGTAAATAGACCAACAAATCACAAATATTTATCAAATAGTAGTGCACAATTTATAGACGCTGTAGATGCTAGTTCGTTAAGTGTTGCGATTGAGAATTTTTATAATGATAGAGGGCTTTTAGATAAGTGTGCAAATGGTGCCAGACTGGATGTTGAGAAGTTTGATTGGAATCAAATTGGTAAAAAATTAGATGATATTTATAAACAATTAGTTAGTTCTGTGTAGGTATGGGAAAAAAGAATGCAAAAAAGAAGAAAACTAAGAAAAAAAAGAAGAAGCAATCTTCTTCTGTTAAGGCTGTAGAGAAAAAGCAGCCGAAAGTTGAAAAGCAAATTGAGAAAGATATTTCTCCAGAAGAAAAGTCAGTAGGTAAGAAAATTTGGCTAGGGATAAAATCTTTTTTTGCAATAATTTTCAAAAGCATTTTTGACCTTGGTTTTATAACTGCGTTAGCTATCGCTGTTATATTTTTGTATGTTTATTATACAACTGTGAGTCCCGAGGCTCTTATAAATAGAGCTATTGTAGAGACTTCTATAATATATGACAAAACAGGTGAACATGAATTATATAAAATGCATGGAGAAGAAAATAGAAAAGTAGTTTCACATAATGAAATACCAGATACATTAAGAAATGCAACAATTGCAGCTGAAGATGATAATTTTTATAACCACAAAGGAATTGATCCATTTGGAATTATGCGAGCAATGCATAAAAACTTTATAGCTGGTAGTGCAGCTCAAGGAGGTAGTACAATAACTCAACAATTAGTACGTAATACATTCTTAACTAGAGATAAAACTATTAAGCGTAAGTTTACGGAGATGGTCTTGGCTATAAAAATGGAACGACACTATGGTAAAGATGAAATTTTAGATTTTTATTTAAATGAAGTGCCGTATGGTTCAAACGCGTATGGTGCACAAGTAGCAGCTAATGTATTTTTTGATAAAGATGCAAAAGATTTGACCATAGATGAAGCAGCTCTGCTGGCATCACTTCCAAAAGCTACAACATATTATTCTCCATATGGAAGTAATATAAAAAAATTAGAAGATAGGCAAACAAGTATTTTAGAGAGGATGGGAGAATTAGAAATGTATAGCGATGAGGAAGTGCAAGAAGCATTAAATACAAACACATTGGAAAAATTAGTTAATTTTCAGGAGGAAATTGATGCACCACATTTTGTTTTTTATGTAAGAGAGCAATTAGAAAAAATGTATGGAGAAGATGTACTCAGAAGAGGAGGTCTGAGGATATACACAACACTTGATTATGATATGCAAGGACGAGCAGAGGACGACGTTAGTGCGTATGCAGAAAAATTGCCAGGATTTGGAGCATCAAATGCAGCTATGGTAGCGATTGAACCAAGTAGCGGAGAAATAAAAGTGATGGTTGGAAGTGTTGATTATTTTGATAAAGAAAATGATGGAGAGGTAAATGTTACGACAAGTTTGAGGCAACCAGGTTCATCATTTAAACCTATTGTGTATGCAGCAGGATTTGATAAGGGATATCAACCAGAGACATTATTATACGATGTGCCTACAAATTTTGGTGCAGATGGAAGTGGTAAAAATTATATACCACAAAATTTTGATGGACAAAATCATGGACTTGTATCAGTAAGAAAAGCAATTCAGGGTTCACTTAATGTACCAGCAGTAAAGATGCTTTATTTGACTGGAATTGATAATGCTATTGATTTTGCAGAAACACTTGGTTTCTCAACTCTTACCCAGAGAGATAGATATGGCTTGTCACTTGTGCTAGGTGGTGGAGAAGTAAAGCTACTTGAGCATGTTGGAGCATTTTCTGTATTTGCAAATGATGGTGTAAGGACTCCAGTTCATGGGATACATAAAGTCATAGATTCTAATGGTAAAGAAATTGGGTCTGCCCCAGGATCAGAAAGAGTAATAAATGAAGATGTTGCCAGAAAGATGAATAGTATATTGTCAGACAATAAAGCTAGAACATATGTATTTGGTCCGAGTGCTCCAGTTTATGTACCAGGTAAAACTGTTGCAGCAAAAACTGGTACAACACAAGATTACAGAGACGCACTTACAATTGGTTATACACCAGAGATAGCTGTCGGGGTATGGATTGGAAATAATGATGGTAAACTTATGCGAGCTGGGAGTATCGGCTCAAGGGTTGCTGCACCGTTGTGGAATACGTTTATTTCAAGAGAATTAGAAAGTTTACCAGATACAAAATTTAAGCCATATACGGCAGTATCATCAAGTAATATGATGGTCACTGGAAATCGTCCAGATGGTATGGGCGAAAGTGGAGAAATGAAGTATTATCACAAAGGGACAGGAAAGCAAATTTCAGCAGAAAAAGCAAGAAAGATGGATCCAGAAAAATTAGAAAAGAGGTATAAATCATCATATGGAGGACAGAGCATATTACATTTTATAAATAAAGATATGCCATTGGATGAAAGTGCAAAGCCAAACTTTAGGGATCCAATGATGAAATTGTGGGATGAATCACTTAGTGGCAAATATAAGAAAGATTAATTATGAATAAAATTACTTATAATTTAAAATTTTTATTAGTAGCGATGTTATTTTTTGCAATGTCTTTTGAATTTGTGAGTGCAGATGCTTGGTGGGGTGAAGGATATCGTTCACCAGAATGGGTACGCAAAAACGGTGGTACAACAATTAGCTATACGGTGAAAGGAACTAGTAATACTGACAAGTATAAAGCGATGATGTTTCGGGACGGAAAATATATAGAAGTTGAATTTGGTAAACATGCAACATTTGACGATGCAAAAAATGGAACATATTTAATAAATTTTTACAAATGTAAAGATTGTATGAAACATAAATATGATAATAAAGAAAAAATTCGTAGCAAAGATAAGAAGGTTGCTTCAATAACTATAGTTGCTAGACCAGGAGAAGAAAACACTTTAATTTTTGATGCATCAACTAATACTGTAAAAGTTGTTGGTCGGAGAAGTCCTATAAAAGTAAATCCGTTTATAGCTCAAAAAAAACAAGCTCAAGAAAACGAAGGGAAAATTTGTAAAAATGAGCAATCAATGAAAGAAAGTCAAAGATTAGAACAATTTTTGTTGTTAACAAATGAAGTTGATAGAAATAAATTTTCGGATATAAATAAAGAGGTTGGTATATTGCCACAATTTATTGTAAAAAGATAATGAAATAATTATGGAAATGTTTACACCAGATGAAATAGAGAAAAAAAAGAGAGAACCTATAACAAATGAAGAAAAGCAAGAAATTATAAAGAATGCTCGAGAACTTGAGAAAAGTGAACAAGAAAGATCAGGAGAAGACGTGGTAGATGAGTATGTTTTGAAAGGGATTCAAAAAAATAATGAAAAGTTGGTCAGGGAGGATCATGAGATTAAATAAAAAATATTAATACATACATTATGAAAAAGTTTATTGCTGTCTTATTAATAATATCACTGATAGGAGGAGGAATTATTTGGTATGTCGCTAAATATAAAAAAGGAGCTGTATTACAAAAGACTATTCAGTCTGTTGATAATGTTTTGAAATTTGATCAACTCGATGAAAATACTAGAGAACAATTTGGTGTAATTCAAGATATTGCAAATCAGATGTTAGCTCAAGATGATATAACTAGGAGATATTTGATATTGCTTCAAAATAACTTAGAACTTCGTCCTGGAGGAGGTTTTTTAGGGCAATTTGCGGTTGTAGAAGTGAAAAATGGTGAGATAGTTTCGTATGAAGTTGAAGATTCAAATAATCTGGATAATACATATAAATCAGACAAGTTTTTGCCAGAAGCTTTACAGAAATATTTAAGTGATACGAAGAAGTGGAAGTTTAGAGATAGTAATTACTCTCCAGATTATCCAACTAATGTTTCAAATGCGAAACATTTCTATGGACTTTCAGGACAAGAAAATGATTTTGATGGTGTCATAGCGATGAATGCTTCTATTTTTGAAGATATCTTAGCGATTACTGGTCCGATATCATTGACAGAAAAGGATTATGAAAAATATGGTGAATTTACAAGTGATGGAGGTTTGATGAAATTACAAAAAATAGTAGAGGAACCAGTTTTTCGAGCTGATGAAAGAAAGGCTTGTGAAAAAGCATTGAAAAAATTAAATGTTTCAGATGATGACGATAGATGGGAAGATTGTCAATATGATGAAGGTGGTAAGAAGATGAAAAAAATGAACCATGGTCAAAGAGCTGCAAGAAAGTATGTGATAGATGTGATTGCAAAAGCGATTGTGCCGAAGCTTGCAAAATTAGAAAATATTGAACCAATGATAAAGATGGTCACTACTAGTTTAAACGAAAAAGATATTCAGCTATGGTTCAAAAATGAAGGGTTACAACAATTAGCTAGTAGTGCAAATTGGGCAGGTGAAGTGGATACAAATTGGAATGGTGATTACGTTATGATATCTGATGCAAATGTAGGAGCTCTGAAGTCTGATTATTATATGAAACGGGCGATGGAATACAAAGTTGATTTCACAGGGAAGAGCGCAGAGGCAAATGATGTAGCGGCAGGTAGAATGGTACGATATATTGGTGAAGACATAAAAGAACAAGTTATGAATGGAACATTTGTTACTACTAAGCCATTGGCAACTGCACGTATGACATATGAAAATACAGCAACCCAGCCTAGTTATTTCAATATGGATTATCATTCACTTACAAGATTGTATGTGCCAAATGGAAGTAAATGGTATGTAAGAGAATGGTTTGAACCACCTGGGTCAGAACAAGGTGTATTTGGTGACAAGCAGGTCTATACATATAAGTTTGATGTATTACTTGGAGATACAATACCAACAATGCTTCAATATACGCTTCCAAATACAATTACAGAAGAAAATTATAAATTAAAAATTCAAAAACAATCAGGAATTGGAAATATCCCACTTAAAGTCACAGTCATAACATCAGATGGAAAAGTACATACAAAAGAATTAGAATTTGAAGGAGATACAATATTTGAGCTACAGGATACAGAAAATGGCAAGGAGTTAGTTGTTGCAGAATAAGGGCTTTACGAAAGTTGTCATTCCGGAAGTTAAAATTCTAATTTTTCACTTCCGGAATGACAATGTCTCTTTATTCGCATTTGTTTGGTTGAGGTAATAAATATATTTTTAAGTATAATAAAGATGAAAAAAATAATTGTATCTGATGAGATTATGCAAGAAGCACAAAATATTGTAGATGGTGTATATGCACCACTTACAGGCTTTGTGGGTGAAGATGATTTCAAAAGTGTATGTGACAGAATGAAACTTGTTAATGGGCAGGTATGGGCTATGCCTATAATTCTTGATATTGATGATGTAATGAAAAGAGAGATTGAAAATAGCAACCTGGTTACTACATCTGAAATCATTATTTATAATGGTGAATCTGAATTTGTGCTTACAAATATTACAATATATGAAATCAATAAGAATAAATATGTAAAAACTATTTTTGGTACAGATGACATTATTCATCCAGGTGTAAAAAGATTTATGGGATATGGAAGATATTTTGTAAGTGGGGATGTGAAGACCGTAGAGGGAAAAGAATTTATAATGGATGATGAAGCTTACACAAAACCTGAAGATACAAAGGAAATTTTTCGTAAAAACAATTGGGAATATATATCAGCTTTTCAAACACGGAACCCACCACATCGCTCACATGAATTTTTGCAAAAGCAATCACTGGAACATGCAAATGGTATAATGATTCAACCAGTAATTGGTATGAAAAAAGAAGGTGACATAAAAGACGAGTATATTATCGGTACATATGAAATTTTAATTGAAAAGTATTTTCCAAAAAACTCTGTTTTCTTAAATACATTTCACACATATATGCGCTATGCTGGTCCGAGGGAAGCCGTTTTTCACGCGCAAGTTAGACAAAACTTTGGCTGTACTCATATGATAATCGGTAGAGATCATGCAGGTGTAGGTGATTATTATGAGCCACAGGCAGCTCATGATATTTTTGATGGATTTACGGATGGTGATATAGGTGTAGATATTTTGAAATATGAAAATGCAATTTTTTGTGATAACTGTGATGACAATGTATTTATAAGTGGATGTGAATGCGATGACAATTGCAAGGTTTCATTGTCAGGTACGAAGATGCGAGGATTATTACAAGATAAAAAAGAAATATCAGGTAAATTTATGCGACCAGAAATAGTTGAATACTTAAACAAACAAGATGATATTTTTTGTTCATAATGGTATAGTCAAATAGTTCAACTTGGTATAAATGGATTTATTGATATTTTTCACACATTATGTTAATATTATAGTATAAGTTTTTACAATTATTATAAAAAATATGTTGTTTTCACGAAAAATACAAGAAGATATTGATAAATGGTTATTTGAGAAAGAAATAATTATTTTAAATGGTCCCAGACAGGTGGGTAAAACGTCTTTGTTGAAGTTAATAAGAAAGAGACTCTTAGAACAACAAGTGTCTGAGGATAATATATTTTATTTAAATTTGGAAGAAATAAATATTTTAGAAGATTTAAATAATGATCCGGAAAATTTATTAAAATATATAACAAAGGATAGTCAGAAAAATTATTTTTTTATAGATGAGATACAATATTTAGATAATCCATCAAATTTTTTAAAACATTTGTATGATAAATATTCTGATCAATTAAAAATAATCACAACGGGTTCTTCAAGTTTAGAATTGAAAGCTCAGTTACAGGACTCTTTGGTGGGTAGAAAAGTTTCTTTTTTGGTAAATCCACTTTGTTTCGAGGAGTTTTTACAATTCAAACAAGTTGAATATATAAAATATTTAGATAAAAAAGAAATTCCAAATGAAGTAAAGAATAAATTTGATAATGACTTGAATGAATATTTGATATATGGAGGCATGCCCGCTGTCGTATTGCAGTCTGATTTTGCATTGAAACAAAAAATGCTGTATGAATATGTAAATACTTATATAAATAAAGATATTCGTTACATAGGAAGAATTGATAATATCTCACAATTTAATATAATTATTAAATTATTAGCATCTCAAATTGGTAATTTGTTGAATATTTCAGAATTATCAAATACAGCTGATATTTCTAGAAGAAATGTTGAAAAATATATAGAGCTATTGGAATACACATTCATTTTGAATAAAGTAAGCTCTTTTCAAAATAATATTAGAAAAGAAATTATAAAGATGCCAAAAATATATTTTTCTGATTTAGGTCTACGTAATGCAATATTGAACAATTTTTTGGAAATTGAGGATAGGCAAGATAATGGAATGTTATTTGAAAATTTTGTATTTTTGGAATTAAGTAGTGATGTGAAAAATAAAATATTCTTTTATAGAACGATATCAAAATCTGAAATTGATTTCATTGTAGATCGTGCAAAAACAATTAAACTTGTTGAAGTTAAATACAAAAGTCTAAAAAAACAAATTGATTCTCGTGTATTACGAGGTTTTGAAGGGAAAAATAATAAAAAGAAAGAAATGTTTGTGCTCAGCCTAAATCAATTAAATAAAATTGATAATGTTAATTATATTGATTATAGGAATATAGCAAATATACTTTATAAGTAGAATATTAATATTTTTTAAGTTAATATGAATACATTCTTAATTAAAATAGGAAAGTCGTGGCAAGTAATAAAACGAGATGGACTCATCAATGGTTCAAAACGTGTTTTAAGTGCGTTCTTTGCATTATTTCGCAAGGTTGGCAGTGGAGACATTTTATTTATTTCAGGTGGAGTAGGTGATAGTGCGTTACACAGGACAACTCATATAGCCGAAGAATTAGAATTTAATGGATTCAAATGCTCAGTTACAGTACAAGATAATCCAAGACTAGTTAGTTATGTAAATAAATTTTCAATATTTATTTTTCATAGAACTTTAAATACAAAAAAAATAGCAAAGCTAGTAGAAGAAATAAAAAAACAAAATAAGATAATCATTTTTGAAACAGATGATTTGGTATATGATCCAAAATATTTAGAACATATGGATTATTATAAAAAAATGAATAGTCTGGAAAAGAAGCTTTATGAAAATGGAGTGGGTGGAGAAATATTAAAAGATGAATATGTGAAAGTCGCAACCACAACCACAAAATTTCTTGCAAACAAATTAAGACAAGAAAATAAAGAAGTTTTCATAGTACAAAATAAATTATCAAAAAAAGATATTGATGGTGCAAAAAAAGCTTTATTGTCATTGCGAGGAGGAGGTACGACGACGAAGCAATCTCGAGAGGATATAGTAAAACTAGGCTACTTCAGTGGAACAATAAGCCACAACAAAGATTTTGCAACAATCACAGAACCATTGATGACAATAATGGAAAAGTATAAAAATGTAGAGTTATTATTAGTCGGTCCATTGGATGTTGAAAATGATTTAGTGAAAAAGTTTGGAGATAGAATTAAACAATTACCCTACGTGAAGCGTAGTAAACATTTTGCAAATATAGCACAATGTGATATTAATCTTGCGCCATTAGAATATAATAATCCATTTTGTGAAGCAAAGTCAGAATTAAAGTTTTTTGAGGCAGGAATAGTAAAAGTTCCAACAATAGCAATAGACAATCAAACATATCAAGATGCTATTGAAGATGGAGTGGATGGATTCACAGCAAAAAACTCAGAAGAATGGACAGACAAACTAGCACAGTTAATAGAAAATAAAGATCTAAGAATCAAAATGGGACAAAAAGCATATCAAAAAACAATAAAAGAATATACAACACAAAATACAAAGAATGCGGAATATTATGAGTATTTAAAAAGTAAGTTAAAATAAAAATCAATGTCATTCCTGCGAAGGCAGGAATCTTTCGAAAAGTTTGAGAAAATCCTATAATATTATGTAATATCTATTTTGTGTAAGTTTAATAACCTCCCATCCTTTTTAAGGAGGGGACTGAGAGGTGTTTTTGTATATAACGTAAGTATAAAACAAATTTTAAATGAAAAATCAGTATCATTTGTGTAGCGTCTTTGCGAACTGAAGTGACATTATTTGTGATATGTGAAGCAATCTCGATTCGCCATTTAAGAGTGACATCTATTTTTTGTAGGGACATGCCCTTGTGGCTGTCCTCGCATTAGATCTACATGGCGGGCACAAGGCCACGCCACTACAATGAGTAGTGCTCGTTAGTTAGAAATGGTTTATATATCAAAAAAACTAGACCACAACAAATAAAGCATGCTAAAATAAAGACATGAAAAACTTTATCTTAAAGTCGATCAATACAATTCTAATCCTAATAATCATTCTCGCACCATTGCGATTTGATTTTTTATATATACACAAATATATAAACGCTTGGTATGGTGATGACTTATATATTACTACAGATGTAACATGGAACAGTGATACAGATTTGAGTGAGTATGGTGCGGTATATATCATTGATGGTGCAACAGTAACTATTGAAGCTGGATCACATATATCAATAAAGCATATCGTAGTACAAGATGCTGGACGTATTGTTGCAGTTGGCGATATTGATAATAAAATAGTTTTTACAAAAACTCCATTTAATGAAGGAAATGAGTTTGATGAGCAGTGTGATTTAGGTGGAGTTTCAGCATTTAAATTTGATACGTATGAAATTGATGGTTATATATTTGAACCATCATTTTTTAAATTTGTAGAATTTGATGGATTGGGAGAATATTTTGATTACAATGAATTACATTGTCCAGGGATAGCAATACATGACATCATAACAAATAATGTTTATGCAGATGAAGAAGCTATTCGAAAAGCACCAGCAATACTACATATGTCAGGACAATTAGATATGGAAAATGTTATTTTCAAAAATAGCAAGTATGCAGATATTCAAGTAGAGATGGAACTTGAAGAAGATTACAATGAAAATAGTTATGTACATATTAAAAATTCTAATTTTGAAGAAAGTGGACAAAATATAGCAGTAATTTCAAATGTTGTAGTTTATGACTTTGAAGGAGAAGATATTTGTTATGATAACTGTGATGATGAATATAACAATAATCAAAATGATGCTATTTATGATGCATGTTGTGAAACATGTGAAAATGATGCAATGACTCATGACAGTAGCAAGGTTATTTTAGAAAATAATTGGTACGGACATACAAACGGTCCAACAGGTAACTTTGTTAATGAAAATGGAGACGATTATGCAATATTAGCAGCAGGTGAAAAAGTAAGCGGAGATACAAATGTATTAGAATACGATTGGAGAGGATCATCGGATTTTGCATCAAATGTATTGTTTTTACCAGGTGCAAAAGCTAGCAGATTATATGACGGTACAAATCAAGTATGGCCACCTACTCCAGGTGGAGATGATTACAAAAATATATTATTAGATGAAGATGGAAATAGTATAAATGATATTTTCACTGAAGAGCCAATTTATGAAGCAGGACTTCCTAGTGTATTAGCTCCAAATATTTACAAAAGATTTTTTGGAGATTTAAAAAACTTAAAAGATGATAGAATAATAAATGATTATTCTTTATATGCATATGATTGGAGAAAAAGTGTAGACGATATTGCAATAAATGGAACAAATTATGAAATGAGTTCTATAAAAAATCCAATAAGTGAAGTGATGAGATTATCTGACTCATCAGTTAGTGGAAAAGTTACAATTGTAGCTCATTCAAATGGTGGATTACTAGCAAAATCCATAATGCAACAACTTGAAATATTGAACATGACAGATAAAGTTGATAATATTGTCATGGTAAGTTCACCACAAATGGGAACATCAAAGGCAATCTTGACAATGTTGTATGGATTTGATGAAAAAATAGAATTAAATTCAGTTATCAGTGACGCAGAAGCTAGGGAGGTAGTACGAAATATGCCATCTGCTTATGGACTTTTACCAACAGAAGAATATTTCAGAAGAATAGATAAACCAATAATAAATTTTAAATCAGAAAAATCAGAATACAAGAAATACAAAAAAGCATATGGAGATACAATAAATAGTTATGATGAATTCAAGGATTTTCTATTGGCAAAAAAAGATAATAGACACAAACCAAATAAGAATGATACAAAAAGAGCAAATATATTAAATGAGAAATTATTTGATGAAAATAAAGAATTGCACGAAGAGTTAAATAACTGGACACCACCAGAAAATGTAAATCTAATACAAATAGGAGGCTGGGGGCTTGATACAATAAGTGAAATAGATTATGAAAGTATCACAAAAGTAGAATGTGAAGATAAAGTAACAAAAGAAGGAATAAAAAGAACGAAATGCAAAGATGTAACAGTAGAATCATATATACCAAAATATACAGTAGATGGAGATAATGTTGTAGTAACACCAAGTTCACTTATGATGTCAGAATCTGAGAATGTTGAGAAATATTTTTTGGATATGTATGAAGAAAATAAGGGTTTTGCGAAAGATAGAAAGCACAAAGATATTTTAGAAGTTAAGTCGTTACGAAATTTAATCTCAAATATCATCAGTAAACATGAAATTCAAGAAGAATTGTCTGATTATATCACGAAAAATAGACCAGATGACACTGACGCAATAAAGCATAGTAAACACAGTGCAAAAAGACTTAGAATGGCATTATATTCACCACTAGACATTCATTTATACGACAATCAAGGAAATCACACAGGACCCATAATAGATGAAAATGGAAATCAAATTATAGAAGAAAATATGCCAAATAGTTATTACGATGTATTTGGAGAACATAAATTTGTAGGATGGGGTGGTAGTGATATAATCGTGGAGTTGGATGGTTATAATACAGGTTCATATACTATCAAATTAGAGGAAGTGAGTATCACGGAGGCAGGAGAAGAAGTAACCTCATATCTAACAATGGAAAATCTACCAACATCAGAAAATACAAAAGTAAGTTTTGCAATTCCAAGAACTGGATTGGAAAATATTACAAGACTCACAGCTGATTATGATGGTGATGGAAGTAATGATTATGAAGTTGTACCACAAATCAATGGAACTACTACATTAGAGGATGGAAATGATGGAAGTACAGTATTTAGTAGTAGTGAAAGCAATGAAAATAAAGATGATGACAAAGACAATGATGATGACGATGACGAAAAAAATAATATTACGGAAAATATTTTTAATAATGAGTCTTTGCGAGGAGGTACGACGAAGCAATCTCTGGGGGATGATGTGGCAAATGAAAAGGACGTTATTTCGACCGAAGTAGAGAAATCTCAAAACAATACAGTAGAAAATGAAAATAAGGAAATAAAAGATGATAATAATTCCGAAAACAAAAAATCAATCAAAGATATTTTGATTGGAATATTCCTATTATTTTTGATGATTGTTAGTGTGTTTATTTTTAAAAAGTTAATTAAATAAAATTAAATTAAATTATGAAAAAAAAATATATTAAAAGAGTCGAAGTATTAGTAATTGCCATAACTTTTTTTACGTACAGTTATATTGCAGCATATTTAGATATTAAAAATAATTTGTTTGAAATAATTTTTGAATATAATTGGTATGTGGATCCGATAGCATGGATGTCATTAGGATTATTAATAACCGCAATTTTTACATTTTTCATCTCAGACAAAATATTCAAAAAATGGTTAAAGTTTACCTTTTGGTATTTTTTTATATCAGTAATTTGGATTATGATTTCATCTGAAAGTTCAGGGAGTTTTATAGAGATATTAGATACAAAAGAGCAAGTATCAACATTTGCAAGTATAATGTTTGTGATAATTAGTCTTATAATGTTCATTTGGCTGACAATCAAAGAAAAGAAAAATAAATAAAGCCTCCCCTTCTTTTTAAGGAGGGGACTGAGGGGTGGTTTTGGTAAAAATAAGAACTAAATAATACAAAGATTAAAAAGCTACTATAACAAACCCCTCTCTGTCCTATCGGACATCTTCCCTTTTAAAAAGGGGAGAAGGTAGATCATTGATTTAATAACAAAGAAATTTCAAAAATCATACAGTAGAGAGCGAAAAATCAATCAAAATTAGTTTTATAATTATGGTATACTGAGTGTTCAGGAATATAAAAATATATGAAAAAAATAATATTATTCATAGCACTATTATTGATACCAGTTAGCTTTACGGATGCTTGGTGGCAACCTACTGCTGCGCAAGATTTAACTTGGCAGTGGCAATTGAATTCTGGAGATGTGGATACTTCATATGATGTTGATATGTATGATGTTGATTTGTTTGATACTCCACAAAGTAAGATAGATGAATTACATGCAGATGGTAGAATAGTTATTTGTTATTTTTCTGCTGGGAGCTGGGAAGATTGGCGTAGTGATGCGGGTGATTTTGCAGAATCTGTGAAAGGTGATGATTTGGATGGTTGGGCTGGTGAAAAATGGTTAGATATTAGAGATGCATCACTACAACCAATTATGCAGGCAAGATTGGATTTGGCTGTTTCAAAAAATTGTGATGGAGTAGAACCAGATAATATAGATGGGTATACAAATACAACAGGATTTCCACTTACAGCAGGCGATCAACTCACGTATAATAATTGGTTAGCAACAGAAGCGCACAGTCGGGATTTATCAATAGGACTTAAAAACGATGTAGATCAAATCAATGACTTGGTTGGAAGTTTTGATTGGGCATTAAATGAACAATGCTATCAATATAATGAATGTGACGGATATCAAACTTTTATAAATGCAGATAAGCCAGTTTTTGGAGTTGAGTACAGAGTAGATACAGATAAATTTTGTTCACAGGCAAACTCTAGTGGATATTCTTGGCTTAAGAAAAATCTTGATTTAGATGCATACAGATTTGGATGCGAGGATTATATAGTCAGAAATGATGGGGAGACAGTATTAAATATAAATTTAACAGGTAGTTTGCAAAACCCTGCTTTTTCTCCCGATGGAAGTAAAATTCTTTTTACACGGTGGAGAAATGGATATAATGAAGGTCCGGCTGATTTATACATTTATGATATAGCATCAGAAAATGTGACAGAACTCATGAGTGATGGAAATGATAATGTGAATTTACCTGGGAGTTCATGGGTTGGAAATGAAATAACATTTTCTTCATCTAAAGATCCACATGATGAAGTATTTCGTATAGGTGATAGTGCTACAACAGGAGCAGAAGTTAAAATTACAGATAGAATAGGCGGGAGTGCTAAAATGTCATATGAACCGTCATTTAGTCACGATGGTCAGTGGGTTGTTTTTGAAACTCATGATGTAGATGTGCCAACTGATGGAATTATTACAAAGTATAAAATTGATGGAAGTAGTAGTTACATAAATCTAACAGATACGGGAGATGATTGTAGACAACCAAATTGGTCACCAAAAGGAGATAAAATTTTATATCAAAAATTAGATGGAGGTATGTGGGATATATGGACTATGAATACAGATGGAACAGACAAATCAAAAGTTACAAGTGGTGCAGGTGACAAGACAGATGCTGTATTTTCAGAATATGGTCATTATATAATCTACAGTAGTGATTTTGAAACAAATTTAGCACAAATTTATAAAATTCCAGTTGCAGGCGGTACTGTGGAGAGACTTACAAATTTTGCAGGATATGATGGAGCACCATCAATCTCACCCGACAGAAGTAAAATAGCATTTGAATCAAATGATAATATGCCAGACGGTTCAAATGGTACAAAATTGATGATGAAAAATATTAATATTGGAACTACAGAGTGGACAAAACATGCTGGTGGGGATTATGCAGGATTGTGTAACTCATATACGTACTCAGGCGGAAGTGAAGGTGCTTATGATGTTGTTATTGATGATTCTGGAAATGCTTATGTTGTTGGAATTATTAACACAGATGCTGATATATTTGGTACAAATTTAGTGGCAGATGGACCGTGGGATACGTTCATTACAAAGTTGGATTTAGATGGGAATTCTGTTTGGACAAAACATGCTTACGGTACTGGTTATGTAACTAGTCCATCTATTGAAATTGATAGCATGGGTAATTTATATCTAACAGGCTATTTTAGTAATGATGCAAATATTTTTGGAATAGATTTAACATCAAACGGAAGTTATGATGGTTATCTTTCAAAATTAGATAATGATGGTAATGTGATTTGGGCATATAATTTTGGTGGTACAAGTACAGAATATCCTAAATCGATATATATAGATGATAATGATGATTTGTACATAACTGGTTCATTTGCGGGGACTACTGATATTTTAGGAGTATCTCTAGTATCAGCTGGTAGTGATGATATTTTTGTAGCAAAGATAGATAGTGATGGAAATAATATTTGGGCAAAAAGATCGGGTGGCTCTAGCCTAGATAAAGGCAATGATATTGTCACAGACACAAATGGAAATGTATTTGTTACCGGTTATTTTAGTGATGTTGCAAATATTTTTGGGAATGTATTTACGGAAGGTGGTGGAACTGGAGGATATGATATATTTTTGGCAAAATTAGATGTAAATGGAGATAGTGTATGGTCCAAACAGGGAGGTGGTAGTGCAGAGTATGCTCGTGATTATGGATATACAATTGATATAGATGATAGTGGAAATGTGTATACATCAGGCACGTTTCAAAATAATGCAGATGTATTTGGACAAGCCTTAGCAGGAATCAGTAATGATAATATATATATTGCAAGATTGAATACTGATGGAGATGTAGATTGGATGAAGCATTGGACTAACGCGTCATCAACGAATAGTACAGACATTAAAGTAAATGATAATAACATATATATAACAGGTGGATTTTATGGAACATTATATGCAGACGCATTGCCCGTGAGTTCTGCTGGTGGTTATGATATATTTTATGGAATATTAGATGTTGTAACTGGAGATGCTAGTTCATTAGAGTCTTGGGGCAATACAAGCACTGACACAGGTGAAGCAATGGCTTTTAATGACTATGGGAAAGGATATTTAGTTGGAAGATTTAAAGATACAATTAATATGACTGGAAATACTTTAACATCATATGGATGTTATGATATTTTTGTATCAAAAATAAAAGATGAATCAATTAGCGATGTGGTAGCGCCTATAGTAACGGAAGTGACACCAGTATCAACTCCAACAAATAATAATACACCAGACTATACATTCAACACAGATGAAGTAGGAACTATTACTTATGGAGGTGATTGCTCTAGTGTTACAAGTACAGCGACTGTTGGAAATAACACAATTACTTTTAATTTTTTATCGGAGGGAACTCATAGTAATTGTACAATTAGTGTGACAGATGGTTCTGCAAATACCAGTAATGTATTAAGTGTTACTTCTTTTGAAGTAGATAATACAATGCCAGATAGATTTGATGGTAGCCCAGATGGGACACAACCAAGTGGAACAACTAGTGTAGAAATATATTTAAATACATGGGAAAATGCAACATGTAGATATTCTGATGCTCTAAATACAGTTTATGCAGATATGTCAGCAATGACAAATGTTACAGGAGGCGAGGATCATGGACATGATATAACAGGATTATCAGACGGAAATACGTACAATTATTATATAAGGTGTACAGAAGAATCAGGAAATACAAATGATACAGATTTTCCAATAAGTTTTGATGTAGACGGTATAGAAGAAGAGAATGCAGATAGACAAGAAAAACAAGCTGTATATAGATTTTACTCAGCACGTAATAAGGCCCATTTTTTCACAGTTTCAGAAAGTGAAAAGAATCATATAATTGCAACATATCCTACAACAGAATGGAGATATGAAGGAATATCATACTATGTGCCAACATCTGCATCAGGTAATAAACCAGTATATAGATTTTATTCATCACGTAATAAGGCACATTTTTTCACAGTTTCAGAAAGTGAAAAGGATCATATTATTGCAACATATCCTACAACAGAATGGAGATATGAAGGTATATCATACTATGTGCCAACAGTTGCAGCAGGTAATAAACCAGTATATAGATTTTATTCATCACGTAATAAGGCACATTTTTTCACAGTTTCAGAAAGTGAAAAGGATCATATTATTGCAACATATCCTACAACAGAATGGAGGTATGAAGGAGTATCATACTATGTGCCAAAGTAAATTTTGGCAGGCATTGTTGTATTATTGCAACAATGCTACCATGTGATATAATGAAAAAGCCTTGGGATAGGTGTTTTTATTGTACTATTTATTTATGAAAATAATTAAAGAATCACTACAAGAACACGAAAATTATAAAGAGCTAATCTGGATGCTTGCTAAAACGGATTTTAAACTTCGTTATCAAGGATCTGTTTTGGGTTATGTATGGGCGGTATTACAGCCACTTCTTTTGTTTTTGGTTTTGGCAGCTGTTTTTTCCGGTGTGTTTGGTACAGGTGCTCGTGGTGGTGGAATAGAAAATTATTCTTTGCAATTACTAGTTGCATTGATGCTTTTTACATTTTTTTCAGAAGGAACTAATGCGGGTATGAATGCGCTTAAGAGTAAAGCACAATTAGTAACAAAAATTTATGTACCAAGGTGGTCAATTATTCTGGCATCAACTATAAATACAGGGATGGTATTTCTGATGAATATAATTGTCATCATTGCATTTTTCATAGGATTTCAATTTATGCCGTCTATTGCATCTATCATACTTTCAATTACTTTTGCAGTAGCGTTATATATACTAATATTGTCATTTTCACTTATTACAGCGCCATTACTTTTGTATCTTCGTGATGTGGCAATGATCTGGCAAGTTGCATTGAGAGTTATGTTTTATATATTGCCAATTCTATATCCATTGACAATGTTACCAGTGTGGACACATAAGTTTATTCTTCTGAATCCAGTGGCATTTATCATCCATTTCACAAAAGAATCAATGTTTAACAATCATTATCCAGATTTGAGTCAAATAGCAATGTTTATAAGTGTAATTATTGCATTTTTCATATTTAGTATTTGGGCATACAGGAAATTAATCACAAATGTAGCAGAAAAGATATAATTATAAAGCAATGAATAAAAAAAATAACCAACAATCAAATAAAAAAGATAAAAGCATCAAAGTAAAAAAAGATGCATCTTTGCGTCAAGGTGAATTGAACTCTGTTCAAGAGAGGGACCACCTGGGTGGAGAAGGTACGACGAAGCAATCTCAGCCAGATAAAGAAATAGCAGTAAAAGTAAAAAACGTCTCAAAAATCTTTAAAATTCCTCACAAAAAAATTGATTCAATGAAAAGTGCTTTTGTGAATTCTTTGAAAAAAAATACATATGAAGAATTCTACGCTCTCAAAGATATTTCAGTAGAAGTAAAAAAAGGAGAATTTTTGGGAATTATAGGACATAATGGGGCAGGTAAGTCTACATTGTTAAAGATTTTAGCAGGTGTTTATCAACCAACATCTGGATCAATTGAGGTAAATGGTATGATATCACCATTCCTTGAGCTAGGAATAGGTTTTAATCCAGAATTATCAGGACGAGACAATATATATCTCAATGCGACAGTACTAGGTTTAACAAAAAAACAAATTGATGAAAAGTTTGATGAAATAGTCGCATTTGCAGAATTAGAAAAATTTATAGACGAACAATTAAAAAATTATTCAAGTGGCATGAAGGCTCGTCTCGCTTTCAGTGTGTCAATTCATGCAGATCGTGAAATACTTATTATGGATGAGGTATTGGCTGTGGGGGATAGTAGATTTCAAGAGAAGTGTCTTGATATTTTCAGAGGATATAAAGAGAGGGGAAAAACTGTAATATTAGTAACCCACAGTATGGCAACAGTGCGAGAATATTGTGATAGAGCTTTATTATTACATAAGGGTGAATTACTTGGTTCTGGTGATGTGAATGATGTATGTGATGAATATATTATTAAAAATATGTCTGAAGACCAACGTGAAGAATTAGAAAAAAAGGAACGGATTGAAAAAGAAGAGCAGGAACATGAGAAATCACTAAGAGGTGGTATGAAAAGACAAGTGAAAAATGAAAATATAATTACAGATATACAGGTTTTTGATATAGATAGAAATAAATTAACTGAAATTACATGGGGTGATGATTTTTTTGTAGAGATTGAAGTGCAAGTTTCAAAAATTAAGCATAATCTTGTGCAAGCAGTGCAAATTTTTGACAATGAAACAAATGTATTTTTGTGTGGTAATAATACAGATGTAGATAATTTTAATTGCAGTTGGCAAAAAGATAGAAATGTATTTATAATTTATTTTAAAAACACGATGTTTAACACGGGGGAAATATATATAAAAGCTGTTTTATTTGAAAATAAAAGTGGACAAAATGATATTGTGGATTCTAATTCAACAAAAGAACTAAATAATCATATTATCAAAATTAAAAAACAAAAAGGGTCTGGAGTAGGAATAATGCGCATTGAACACGAATGGAGCAAAAAATAATCAGCTGTAATTCTCGTGGAAGGCGAGAATCTAGAAAATATTTATAAATATGAAAAAAGACAAAGGATTAGTAATTTGGTTTACTGGATTACCTTGTAGCGGAAAAACAACACTATCAAAAGAAATTGAAAAATATTTTCAAGAGAAGTATTTATCAATTCAAAGATTAGATGGTGATATTGTACGTGAAACAATTAGTAATGATTTAGATTTCAGCAAAGAGGATAGAAATAAAAATATAGAACGATTATCATATATTGCACAGATGTTATCTGATAATGGTGTAAATGTGGTATCAGCATTTGTATCACCATATCAAAAAATGCGTAATTTTACGAGAGGTTTATGTGAAAATTTTATAGAGGTGTATGTAGAGTGTAGTGTAGAAGAATGTAAAAGGAGGGATGTGAAGGGTATGTATGCTAAAGCAGAAAAAGGAGAAATAATGGATTTCACAGGAGTACAAGACCCATTTGAAAAACCAGTTAATTCAGAAATAATAGTGAATACGGAAAAGGAAACAGTAGAAGAAAGCGTTCAAAAAATAGTAAGTTACATAGACAAACAATTATAATTTTTTTAGTGTCATTCCCGCGTAGGCGGGAATCTAGTTTGAGTAATGATAATCATGCAAAATTACAATATAAATATCCAAGAAATAATAAAAATAGCAATTGAAGCAGGTAACATCGCCATGCAGTTTTATGATAAAGAATACACCATAGAACAAAAACAAAACAAAACACCTGTAACGGAGGCAGATATTGCAGTGAATAATTTTTTGATGGATAAATTATCAAGATATAATTATCCAATATTAAGTGAAGAGATTGAGGATGATTTTGAAAATAGAAAAAAAGCAAACTTTGTGTGGATTATTGATCCACTAGATGGGACATCTGATTTCATACAAAAAACAGGAGAATTTTCAATAATGATTGGATTAGTAAATAAGGAGGGTGAGTCAATTTTTGGTATAGTGTATGCACCAGTATTAAATGAATTATATTATGCCGAGAAAAATAAAGGCGCATTTTTCTATTGTCATTCCTACGAAGGCAGGAATCTTCCTAAAAGAATTTCAACTAGCAAAAAACCAATGAAAAATGGCAGAATTCTAGTAAGTCGAAATCACTTGGGAGATTATGAACAAGAAATTGCAGAGAAAAATAATATGAAACAGGCTCCTATGGGTTCAGCTGGTATTAAAATATGTAAAGTTGCAGTAGGTGATGCAGAATTGTATATTAATTCAAGTAATAAAAGTGGCTTGTGGGATATTTGCGCAAGTGATATCATTATACAGGAAGCGGGTGGATATGTTTGTGATATGCAGAATAGTACAATTAAATATAATAACAAAGAAACGATGTTATTAAATGGGTATATTGTAAGTAATAGAGTATTTATAAATAAATAATAATTATATTTTTTAATTTTTAAAAATAATGTTAATATCACTACACTTACCAAAAACTGCGGGAAGTAGCTTTAGAAAATCTTTACATGATTATTTTGGTAATCAGTTATTAATTGATCATAAAGATGCACCATTGCAGCACTCTTCACTAATAAGACATGGAATGACAAATATTGCATATTTTAATAATTATATTTTTTCAAATAAATATCAGAATATTCAATGTATTCACGGTCATTTTCTTCCATTTAAATATCTTCCCATTAAATTCAGAAAAGGAGAAGATGTTAAATTTGTAACATGGATGCGTAATCCAGTAGATCGATTAATTTCACATTATAATTATTGGCAGAAGTCTTATAATTATAATGAATCCTTTAATTTACACAAGAAAGTAATTGAAGAAAATTGGTCATTAGAGAATTTCTGCTTTAGCAATGAGTTGAGAAATGTTTATTCAAAATATTTATGGAAATTTCCGCTAGAAGACTTTGATTTTATTGGTATTACTGAATTTTATGAAGAAGATGTGAAATATTTTTCAAAATTTTTTTTAAAGGTTGAAATGTCAGTTTATCATGAGCGTGTTAATAGAAAGAATAGTGAGGATATTTCGGATGAGTTTAGAAAGAATGTGGAAAGATTTCATGCGAAAGATATGCAAATTTATAGGAAGGCTTTGGAATTACGCGCACAGAGAAAAAATATAAAGATGTAATAATTTAACATAGTTTTGAAATGAAGATTTTGACATCCTTTTGTAAACAATCAAATAATTTTAGTAAAAATCTACTTTTAGTGGATTTAGATTCTGGCAAAGAAGAATACCTTATTGGTGAGAGTGGAGGCATAACTGGCATAACTCAAGATAATGATTTTTTCTATGCAGTTTCAAAAGATGTTGACGAAGGATTATTTATTATTGACAAAAAAACCAAAAAAATAATTTTTAATGAAAAGTTAGTAGAGCTTTTAGCACCACATTCGATTGCTGTAAAAGATGATAGTATATATATTGTCTCAACTGGAAATGATAGTGTTTTTAAGTATGCTTTTGACAAGGAAGGTAGGCAAGTTGATTTAATTGGAAAGGAATGGTCACCAGAGGGCTCTAAGGGGGAAATTGATACTCATCATATAAATTCAATATTTTTATATGATAATGATATTTATGTTTCTGCTTTTGGGATGAAGAAGTCAAAAAAATGGAGTTCTGCAGCTGATGGGTATATTTATAATATAAGCAAGAAAATAAAAAAAATAGAGAAAATTTATCATCCGCATTCTGTTTTTATTAAAAATAGAAATGTGTATTATTGTGAGTCATCGTCTAGAAGTGTAAAAATTAATAAAACAGAAGTGCTAAAATTAAAAGTTGGATATACTAGAGGGTTGAGTTTAAATAAAGACTATTTAGTTTTAGGAACTAGTAGCGGAAGGAAGAGATCTCATAGTACGGGTTTAATTAATAATCCTGCTGATCCTGGAGTTCTTGAAGAAGATTGTAGAGTATTATTATATAGAAAAGATGAATTATTGAAAGAATATGAATTAATTAAAGAGTTGAATTTTTTACCTAGACATACTGAAATATATGATATAATTATAGTAAACTAACATTATGAAATGGAAATATTATAAACCAAAGTTTGAATTTGATAGTAAAACTCCAAGTACATGGTGGGGACATACTTTTTTTGCGTATGATTTAATTAGAAATGTAAAACCTAAGAGAGTTGTTGAATTGGGAACGCATTATGGAGCATCTTTTTTTGCAATGTGTCAGGCAGTTAAAGATGACTCTTTTGGGACAGAAATGCATGCAGTAGATTCTTGGGAAGGTGATGCACATGCTAGAGCAGGATATGAAAAAAAAGATGAGGTATTTAATGTGTTTAAAAAAGAAGTAAAAGCAAGTTATAGCAAAATAGATGTAAAGTTGCATCGTAAATTTTTTGATGAAGCTTTAAAAGAGTTTGATAGTAGTAGTATAGATATATTACATATTGATGGATTACATACTTATGAGGCAGTGAAGCATGACTTTGAGTCATGGTTACCTAAAGTTAGGGAAGATGGACTTATATTATTTCATGACATACATGAAAAAAAAGATGATTTTGGTGTATATAAATTGTGGAATGAATTAAAAGAAAGGTATGATACTATAGAATTTTATCATTGGCATGGTCTAGGAGTTTTATTTATGAAAGATGGATCTCGAGATATTTTCTTTAATAACCAAGATGAAATAAAAGGGTATTATGCAAATCGTGCTGATCGTTTTGCATTTAATATGCTGAAAATAGAAAAAAAGATCCACAAAAAAAGAAATACACAAATACAGCGAACAAATCAAGAAATTAAACAAAAAAATCAAGAAATTAAACAAAAAAATCACCAATTACAAATAATTAAACAATCAAAGTTTTGGAAGATACGAAATCATTATGTGGCGTATAAAAATAAGATGTTTAAAGCATAGTCTATGAATAAAAATAAAATAGCAATATATACAGCAGTATTTGGTGATGGATATGACAAAATAAAAGAGCCATCTAAAAAAATAAAAGGTTGTGATTTTATTTGTTTTACAGATGATGCATCAGTTCATTCAGATGTTTTTGATGTAAGACTAGAAAATCGTTATTTTTCAGATCCTACACTTGATGCTAGGATGCGTAAAATATTGACACATAAATTCCTTCCAGAATATGAATATGTGGTGTGGATTGATGGATCAGTTGTGATTCGAACTGAAGATATCGAATATCTTATTGATAAGTATTTAAAGAAACATGATGTTGCAATACACCAACACTCACTAAGAAATTGTATTTATGATGAGATGCTTGAATGTTTTTATAGAGCAAAAGATGATCCTGCTGATATGTTAAAACAAATCATTTCTTATATTAAAGAGGGCTATCCACCGAATAACGGGTTAGCAGAAACACCAATAGTTTTTCGAAGAAATTTAGCAGAAAATACAAAAAAAATAAATGAAGATTGGTGGAGAGAAATTGAAAAACATAGCAGACGTGATCAATTAAGTTTTGATTATGTAATTTGGAAAAATAATTTAGATTATTATCGTATCAATGCCAATGCACGAGATAATGAAAATTTTTTTGTTGCACATCATGAAGGACAACGTGAAAATCATGAGATTAATATGTTAAAGCAAAAAATTACAACAATGGAAAAGTCAAAATTTTGGAAAATCAGAGGAAGATACTTACAACTTCAGAATTTTTTTAAAAAATAATATAAATGGGCATGGATTTAAATAAAGACATTGATCAATATATTGAAGAAAATAATATAGAGTTTCTTGATTTGGGAGCAAGTAAGGGTGGCAGTATTGATTTTGCACAAAAATATTTTTGTATAGATTCGGGTAATGGACTTGGTATTGACATTGATCAATCAAAAATTCTTATAATGAAAAAAGCTGGGTATAATGCTTTTCACGCGAATGTTATTGATTTACAATTGGAAAATAAAGTTAGATTTACTATTATGTCTCACTTTCTTGAACATATATCAAATATGGATGATGTTGCAAATATATTAGATGTTACAGCAGATAATTCACGTGATTTTTTCTATATTCAGCAACCATTTTTTGATGCTGATGGTTTTTTGTTTTCAAAAGGATTGAAGTTTTATTGGTCTTTTTGGACAGGACATCCAAATCATATGCTTGCGATAGAATTTCATCAATTACTTATGAAAATGTTGTATACAAATAAAATTTCTAGATATGCGTTGTATGGATTTAAGACAGTTTGTGATTCAACTAATGAAAAAATACATCCATTGATGGCCAACATAGATGAACATGATTATGATTCAAAAAAGCACCCTCCAAAAGATATGTCGATAATATTTCCTGATGAAATTGATGTATTTTTTGAAATACGTGTACTTGTTACCATTAATGATAATGTTGATTTTGATATTCTAGAAAGTCAATTTCAATGGGATAAAAAACTTTATGATAGTAGTCACATAAAATAATTATTTAATAATCTATATCATGAGTCAAACATATATAATTACACCAACATGGAACAATGCAGATTATACTGTACGTTGTTTTGAAAGTGTATTAAAGAACACTGAGAATTATAAAATTGTTTGGGTGGATAATGGTTCAGAAAAAGAAGAAGTGGAAATGGTTGAAAATTTTCTTAAAGAGAACAATGTGCCGCATATTGCAATTTTAAATAATGTAAATCTGGGCTTTGTAAAGGGCACGAATCAAGGGATGAAAAAAGCAATTGAAGATAATGTTGATTATGTTGTTTTACTTAATAATGACACAGAAGTTTATGGGGGTTGGCTTAATCGCATGATTTCTATTTTTACTAAAAATAGAAAAATTGGAATTGTAGGACCATTGGCTTCACCTAGTCATGGATGGCAGGATATAAACAATCTTCGTAAAAAAAGGCCAGACGAATTTGATAATCTTCCAAATTATAATGATAATCCAGAAAAATATTCAGAAATTATAAAAGACAAATATAATGGAGAATCAATAGAGGTTTATCCAAATGTGGCATTTTTTTGTACATTAATAAAAAAAGAATTGTTAAATACGGTTGGCATACTTTCGGAGGATTATGGATTAGGATTTAGTGATGATGACGATTATTGTTCAAGAACATTGGATAAAGGATACAAAATATACCTTGCAAAAGATGTATTTATTTTTCATAATCATAGAACGACATTTAAAAAGCATTTTTCCGAAGAAGAAATTAAAGAAATGGGGAAAAAAAATCAAGAAATTCTCAAGAAGAAACATGGTAGATATAAAGATCTTATTGATAAAAATCCAAAAAATTTAGAAGAATTTTTAAAATTTTTAAAAGTGACATACAAAAACGATGGTTTAGTTGAAAGTATTAAATTTACATTTAGATATGTTAAATATTTTCTTTTTAAGAAGGGTAAAAGCTGGCTTTAAATTTTAGAAATATAAATCAATGTCTACAATATATATTATTACACCAACTTGGAACAATGCGGATTATACAATTCGTTGTTTTAAAAGCGTGGCAAAGAATACAGAGAATTATAAAATCATCTGGGTAGACAATGGATCTAATATAAAAGATAAGAAGGAAGTTAAGGATTTTTTGATGAATAATGATATACCATATATTCTAATTTCTAATGAAAAAAATCTTGGTTTTGTAAAGGCTACAAATCAAGGTGTGAAACTTGCTTTAAATGATAAAGTTAAAAAAATTGTTTTATTGAATAATGATGTTGAAGTATATGCTGGATGGCTTGAAAGAATGGCGAGAGTTTTAAATAGTGACGAGAAAATGGGTATAGTGGGAACTGTTGTTTCTCCTACTGAGGGCAGTTGGCAATCTGTAAATAATTTGAAAAATAAAGTTGATGGGTTTGCAGATTTTCCTGAATATAAAAAAGATAATGAAGGTTATGCAAAGAAAGTTGCAAAAAGATATGACAGACAAGTGCTTGCTGATTATCGTTACATAGCATTTTTTTGTGCGTTAATACGTAGTGAAGTATTTGAAGACATAGGTCTATTGGCTGAAGAATATGGCATTGGCTTTGGAGATGATAATGATTTTAATCATCGTGCCATGAATGCTGGCTGGAGAGTTGCTCTTGCTAAAGATGTATTTATTTTTCATAATCATAGAACAACATTCAAATCAATTTATTCAGAGAATGAAATAGTTGATTTGCAGAAAAGTAATAAAAAAATATTAGATCAAAAATTTGGCAAGGGAAAATATAGAAATAAAAATCTCGAAAATATAAATGACATTGATGAATTACGGTGTATACTACGAGATCAAAAAAAAGAAAATAATAAACAAATCCAGGAAAATAATAGGCAAGTTTTGGAATTAAAAGAATCAAGGAGTTTTCGTTTGGGAGACTTATTTTTTCGAAGTTTGCGAAAGCCATATAAGCTATTAACATTCCCATTTAATTTATTTAAAATAATAACGGAAAAACCTTCTACTAAAGATGCATTATTAAGGGCATATAAATTATTTAAAATTGACAACGATAAAGAAGAATCTTTGTTGCATGCAAAAAAAAATGTATCAAAAAAAAATAGGGATGCAATTGATATTTTGAGTGCAAATATGAATATAGGTAATGAGGAAAAATGGCTTAAACATATTAACGCTTATTTGGAAGGTTTTAGGTTAGCTCCAGTATTTTTGAAAAAAAATAAAAATACTTTATTTGATCGATTTCATTGCAAAATAGAAAAAAATATAGTAGATGGTCCAGTTGTTAGTGTTATTATGCCAGTATACAATGCAGAGGATACGATAGAGATGGCTGTAGACTCAGTGTTGTCACAGACATGGAAAAATATAGAACTTATTATCATTAATGATAAAAGTTCTGATAATACATGGGATATCATTCAATCTCTTGCTAATAATGATGAACGTATAAAAATTATAAATAATAAGCAAAATGTTGGCCCTTATGTATCAAAAAATATTGCTTTAAAACAAGTGTCTGGTGATTACATTACAGGACATGATGCTGATGATTGGGCACATCCTCAAAGAATTGAAAGACAAATGGAAGATATCATAGACACAAATGCTAAGGTTGTACTAGCTAGAATGTTGAGGTTGACATACCAAGGAGAGTTTCAAATTCAAGAAGAAGATCCATTTTCAAAAGATGGTGTTATGAGAGTAGCATCAATATCTTGTTTAATAGAAAGAACATTTTTAGAGAAATATATAGGATATTGGGATAATATTAAATATGGTGCAGATAGTGAATTTATAGGAAGATTAAGAGCTGTTGTGGATAAGGATGAATTCATAGATCAATATTTTGTATCAATGTTTTGTTTAAATGAAGCAGGTTCATTAACTAATCATCCTGACACTGGCACAAATACAAATAATGGCATATCAGAAATTAGAAAAAAATATAGTAAATCTCATAAAAAATGGCATGAAAGTATAAATATTTCAAATTGTTATATTGATTTTCCTCAAAAAAATAGAAAATTCTTTGCTCCAACTGATATGATTGTGGATACAGATGATATAAATTAATTTTTATAGTTTTAGATAAAATTAATGAAAAATCTAAATATTATCGAAAATATTTTAACTTTTGAAACGAAAAAAGAGCGGCTAAAGGCGCTATTTTTTCGTTCTGTAAAAAGTTCTGTAAAAATCATTACTCTGCCAGTTAATTGCTGTAAAATATTATTTGAAAATAAAAATAAAGAATTGATATTTGTAGCAAATGGTAGTAAGAAAATTGATGAGATGTGCGGGTGTGATGAAAATGATGTGAAGAATGCCAAATGTATTGTAGATATATTGAAATACAATCCAATCAATTGGCAAAATAATCCTAATGAAAAAATTTGTATTGTGGGGGAGAGGCGAAATAATAAGAAACTGAAAAGTTTATTTAAAACAGGTATTTTTGATAAGCATTTTAGTAATTATAGCGAAATTAAAAAATATTTTGTTGATTTTTCTGATAAATATGATAAAGAAAAATTGAAGTTATGTAGTGTAGTTATTTGTGATGATGAATTATTTGAGACAAAATATGCTTATACTAGGTGTGTATTGAAATTGATGGCAATGGGAGCGCCTTTGATAGTGGGAGATAAAGCATCTTTGGAAAAATATATACCAAAAGAATATATGAATTTCATTGGTTCATATGATGATGCCGATGAATTTGTAATGAAGTGTGAAGATTTGTTTTATAGAGAAAAACTTAGTATTGTTTTGAGGCGATATGTTATGACTGAGTTTGGACAAATAAACATGTCTGAAAAAAAGAAGTTGGAAAAAATTTCAATCATTGTTTCGACTATGCGTCCAGAGAACATTAATCAATTATTTGAAAATATTTCTTTGCAAAATTATCCAAATAAAGAATTGATTTTGATATTGCATGGAGATGAGTTTGATGTTGATGAAATAAAATCTAAAACATTGAACTTGGCTTATGATGTGAGGATTATACAAAAAGATGCATTAACAATTTTTGGAGACAATTTAAATATTGGAGTTGATAATGCCACAGGAGATTATATTACAAAAATGGATGATGATGATTATTATGGTCCAAATCATTTAGATGATATCTATCTTGCCTTGCATTATTCACAAGCTACTATTGTGGGTAAGACTGGTAATTTTACGTATCTGGAGCAAAGTGATGTCATGATAGAGTTTGGAGAGCAGGCGGAGGATCGTTGGTGGTCACATCTGCCTGGTGGAACTATATTGATACGAACAGATGACATGAAAAAATATAAGTTTGCCAGTATAAAAAAGTCAATTGATGCTGAGTTAGTGGGGCGTATCATTGAGAATGGTGATTCTGCTTATTCGACACATAGATATAATTATATCCGTGTGCGACATGGTGAGCATACGTATAAAAAGGATGATGCATTTTTCATTGAACAGAGTGGTAGAGGGGAGAGAAAGGGATTTGATAAGGAGAGTTGTTTTGTATAGTCTTGTGGAGATTGCTTCGTCGTACCTCCTCCACCCAGGTGGTCCCTCTCTTGAGCAGAGCTCAATTCACCTTGACGCAAAGACAGAGGAGTGTTCTTTTTGAGATTGCTTCGTGGAGTTGATTGTAGTATTATTGGATATAGATATATTTTTAGTGACTATAAATAAATGAATCAAAAAACAACTATTATTGTTACAGCACATAATTACGCATGTTATCTTGAACAGTGTGTGGATTCTTTGCTTGCGCAAAGTGTATTACCGGTTGAAATTATTGTTATAAATGATGCTAGTTCAGATAATACTGAGGATGTTATGAAAAAATACACTGATAATGATTTGGTGCAGTATTTTGTTGCTGATTTTGAATCTGTTCAAAAGGCTCGTAATTTTGGTTTGGAAAAGTCAAAAGGAGAATATATTTTGAATATGGATGCTGACAATTATTTAGATGATAAGTTTCTTGAAAAAACTCAAAAAGTGCTTGATGCAAATACTGATATTGATTTAGTGTATACGGATCATCTTGTTTTTGGTGACGAGAAATTAATTGCTGCAACAGCACAAGGAAAGTATTGGATGTCAAAGAATTTTGAATATAATTCATTACAACAGATGAATTATATTGACACAACATCTTTAATACGGAAGAAAGATTTTAAAGGCTTTGATGAAAATGTGCGACGATTTCAGGACTGGGATGCTTGGCTTACTTTTTTGAAAGATAAACAGGCACAGAGGGTATCAGAACATCTATTGTTTAAACGATTGCATGGGACATCTAAGACGTCTACTGTGCAATTGTATATGGAAAGAATGCGTGTAATGACAAAACACGACCTCATGACTATTTGTGATAATTCTGATGGAGGTGATATATTGAGGAAGGTAAAAGGAAATATTGCATGTATAATTGTTGCAAAAAATGATAATGAGAAGATATTAGAGCAAATTGTGAATATAAAACGTATAAAAAAAATATTTGTTTATATTATGGATATCGGTGATAGAGGTAGTTTAATGAATATGAAAAAAGTGTTGCAGGAAAAGGATGTTGTATATCGTGTAATACATCAAAATAGTATTGACATAGTGCTTAAAGGACTTCGTATGAGTGAGTACATGCCAGCATATAGCATGAACTATCTTGTCGTGATAAATGATGCTAAGGATGATGTCATCTGTAAATTACAAAGACGATGTGATGCATGTTATAGTGCAGATAATGAATTGACTCAATGTGATAGTTTTGATGAGATAGATTATATTATTTTTAATAAAAAAGGAATAAGGAAATTGTTGAATCCTTAATTAGAGAGTTTAGTGGTATTATTGTCGAGATTGCCACGTCGCTAAACGCTCCTCGCAAAGACAGGTAATATGATAGGAAAATTATGAAATATTTTAATATGAAAAAAGTACAGACATATATTATTACACCAACATGGAATAACGCGGATTATACGATTCGTTGCTTTGATAGTATTGCAAAACATACAAAAGATTATTGTATTGTTTGGGTTGATAATGCAAGTGAAAAAGAAGATAGGGAAATTGTTCAAAATTTTTTGAATGATAATAATATTCCACATATTGCAATTTTGAATGATGAAAACCTTGGGTTTGTGCAGGGAACAAATCAAGGTCTTGAGAAATTTTTAGAAAATGTGGATGTTGATTATGCTATTTTTCAAAATAATGATACTGAAGTGACGGAAAGTTGGCTTGAAAGGTATATTGAAATAGCAGAAAGTGATCCTGAAATCGGGCTTGTAGGACCTTTGACATCACCATGTGACAGTTGGCAGTCAGTGGAACGGTTACAAGGTAAGATGAGTATATTTGAAAATTTACCAGATTATAATGATGATTTTGAATCATATGCAAAAATCATAAATAAACAATATAGCGGAATGACTTATCAAGTTGGAGATGGAATATTGGCGTTCTTTTCTACATTGCTAAAGAGAGAAGTTATAGAACAGGTAGGAATGTTGTCAGAAGAGTATGGAGTGGGATTTCGTGATGATGATGATTATGCAGAACGTTCACGAAAATTTGGATGGAAGTTAGTACTCGCATGTGATGTATTTATATTTCATAATCATCGTACAACATTTAAAAAACGATATACTGAGGATGAAATTGAAGAGATGATGGAAGAAAACATGAAAACCTTTCGCAAGAAACATCGAGGTATATATTTCAAATTGGGCAAGATGGATACTGATTATTTTTTGACATTATCTCGCAAAGGATGGAGAACATTTAGGCAACAAGGAATAAAGAAATTTATATCTGATATAAAAAACTTTATTGTGCATGGTAGAGAGTATTTTAAATAATAGAAGTCTATATAAAAAACACCATTATAAATATTAATGGTGTTTTTTGAATGCTGGAGTTTATTATTGAGATTGCTTCGTTGTACTTCCTAGCAATGGCGATGAGTTGGTAGGTATTATTTTATTTTGGTACATAATAAGCAATATTTTCATATCGCCATTCAGTGGTTGGG
>SWBX01001956.1_pt1 | contig 33714 bp, 33 predicted proteins | sample 4693051 | NCBI WGS metagenome assembly SWBX01 (sample SAMN10267272, study PRJNA491770) | bioreactor metagenome | isolation source: DHS bioreactor inoculated with marine | place: Japan: Omine Ridge, Nankai Trough | reverse complement strand
GGGGATTCCGCAATCGGCACGGGGGATTCCGTACGGGTTTTCGGCCGAAAACCCCTACAAATATTACGAAATAAATGTTTGGGACCCGGATTATCGCCACGATCATTGGGATCATTTGTATCCAGATTCAAATCATCTGTGACAAAACGAATTAATGCAGGGATTTCCACCCATAAATCCCGACATTCGATATGGCACAGAAATTATCATGATTACATTATTCGTAATCCACAGGAATTGAATCGTATCCGGAAATACATTATTAATAACCCCGTGAAATGGAATCTCACGCGACAGCAGCGTCGATAATAATGCCTTTGAATTAGTCACCCTCACCCTGTATAAATGACAGGTGGGAGATTGCCATGGACGAAATTCGTCGGAAAATGCGGAAAGAATGGGTTGACAACACCCGGCTGTATACTACTCCCATAGGGATGACGGGGCGGCGGCCGGTGGATTCTGAATTTCAGGCCACTGTTGAGGATGTGCGGAAAAAATTCAATGTTCAGGATCCGTCCGTTAAGGCAATTCTGGATGTGGGCTGCAATAACGGGCTGTTATTGAAATCCCTGGAATCGCCGGCACCCCTTCAGGTGGGACTTGATTTCTGTATGAGTCCCATGTGCACGGGTCGGGAAATGCATGATGATATTCAATTCGTCCAGGGGGAAATCACGGCGCTGCCATTTCCGTCCGGGCGTTTCCATCGAGTGCTTTGCTACAATATGTTTCATTACCTATCATCCCCGGCAGTGGGGCTGGATGCTATCCGGGAGTTGTACCGGGTGTTGACCCCCGGTGGTGAGATGCTTGTGGGAGATCTGTTTACCGCGGAGCATCGACACCTGATACCGGAAGCGGATCAGATCCGGTGGAATTCGCCGGACCGACCTTTCATGCACCGGATGGAAAACTGGATGTTCATGCCGGTGACTGATATTGAGGATTATCTGGTATCCCGGGAAGCAAAAGTGTGGATCATTCCTCAGACCGGTGATATTCGCTGTCCCGGATACCGATTTGATATCAGAGTTCAGAAAACGCCGGGGAGGTCATAGATGCGAGGGACAATTTTACAGCCGGGATATTTCCCATGGCTTGGTTTTTTTAATCAGATGGCCAATTCTGATATTTTTGTTTTTCTGGAAGATGTTCAATTTGATCGGAGAGGCTGGCGGAATCGCAACCGGGTCAAGGGTGTTTCAAGCCCTATCCTGCTGACGGTACCCATTCAAAAAAAAGGCCGATATGAACAATCCCTCATGGAAACGCGTATCGATAATACTGTTCCCTGGGTCCGGAAACATCTTAAAACCATTCAGTTCAACTACAGAAAATCACCGTATTTTGACCGGTACTACCCGGATCTTGAAAAATGCCTGACCACCCCCTGGGAATTCCTTCTGGACCTGGATCTGGCATTGATCGAGTGTCATATGAGTTGGTTGGGATTACAAGTGAAAACGCTACGTTCTTCCAATATTCACGTGGAGGATATGGATAAGACCGGCCGGTTGGTGGAAATCTGTTTAAAAGCCGGGATCACCGATTATATCAGCGGACCATTGTGTACTGATTATATGGAATATGCGCAGTTCAAATCTGCCGATGTCCGATTGTGGCTGCACCGATATGTTCATCCGGAGTATTCACAGCTTCACTCGAAATTTGAGCCGTACATGGCCGCTCTGGATCTTTTATTCAATATGGGTGATGAGAGTCTTGCTATATTAAAACAGGAATCGGCGCTGACGGAATATACCGGTGAAGAATCAAGTGATTGATTCCCGGATTTTCTCAAAGATACTTTTCTTTTTCGGTGAAAAATCTTCACCACCCAGTTCTGCCAGTTCCTGAAAGAGTTCCTCATGCCTGGGAGTTACATTGCTGGGTGTTATAACGACGGTTTTCACATAGAGATTACCCCGGGCATATCCCCGGACATTCTGTACGCCCCTGCCTTTCAGAGTCATTACATATCCGGTCTGAGTTCCCCGGGGAATGTCCCGGACTTCATCGCCTTCCAGGGTGGGAAATGTGATTTCACCGCCCAGGGCTGCCTGAGAGAATGTAATGGGTATTTCCAGGTAGAGGTCGTCACCCTGACGCTGGAATTGATCATGGGATTTAACATCGATAACGATGTACAGATCACCGGGAGGTCCACCGTACATCCCAGGTTCACCTTCACCCCGAAGCCGGATATGGGATCCGCGATCCACTCCCGCTGGAATTTTAACCGTGAGGCCTTTCCGGGATTCCACTCGGCCGAATCCCCTGCATCGGGTGCAGGGATCCTGAATTACCTGACCGGAACCGCGGCATTCGGGACAGGGGCTGGAGATCATGAAAAAACCCTGGGTCCGCTTGATCTGTCCGGAACCGCGGCATTGTGAACAGACCGACGGTGTCGTGCCGGGTTTAGCTCCCGATCCGTTACAATCCTCGCACATATCCAGTTTCTCAACCTCAATGTCCTTACTGATACCTATGACCGCATCCATGAAGTCTATAGTGAGATCGTATCTGAGATCATCCCCTTTTTGTGCACGCGTTCGGCTCTGCCGACCGCCACCAAAAAAATCACCGAAAATATCACCAAACGATTCAAATATTTCCTCAAAACCGGAAAAGGGTTGAAAACCGCTTCCCGAAAGACCCTGATGACCAAACCGGTCATATGCCTCGCGTTTCTGCGGATCGGAAAGCACCTGATACGCTTCAGAGACCTCTTTGAACCGGCTTTCTGATTCCTTGTCACCGGGATTCCGATCCGGGTGAAATTTCAGGGCCATACGCCGGTAGGATTGTTTGATTTTTTGTGGGTCCGCAGAACGTTCTACGCTGAGAACCTCATAATAGTCGCGTTTATTATTATTACTCGGATTCATCCCTGTCCGGACCTCCTGAGAATCTGGCAGATTGCTGCATTTCGAAAAATTTGACAAGATGACCCAGGGATGATTTTACCGGCATGTCAGTGACCTGTACATCCCTGAGAAGTGATGAGACCATCTCTCCCGCTTCATACAACATTTTCACAAGATGATCACGTTCTTTCTGCAGGCCGGTCACAGTACGGTTCATTCTGAGGATCACTTCCACTCCGGACAGATTGACACTCATATCTTTTGTCAATCGCTGGATCATCTTCAAAATTTCCAGGTCATCATCGGTATAAATCCGGGTATTTCCCCGGGTCCGGGAAGGATCCAGCAGACCACGACGTTCATAAAGGCGGATGGTCTGAGGTGTTATCCCCAGCATACGTGCCACCACACCGATCGTGTATCCCTGCTGCGAATTACTCAAACGTGAACATCCTTTCCCGTGGATTATGAGGATTGATCCGTTCAAACTCCCGGATCAGATCTTTGGCTTTTTCAGGAATATTCCCCGGTGATTCAATATGGACAGTAACCATGAGATCTCCGGGCTTTCCTTTTTTAAGATCAGGAAATCCTTTTCCTGTTAATCGGAATACACGATTACCGCTGGTTCCCGGCGGAATGGTCATCTTTACTTTACTTTCCAGCGTAGGAATCAGAATCCGCGCACCCAGCAACGCTTCCGATATGGAAATCGGGATATCCAGAAGCAGATTTTTTCCACTGCGTTTAAAATATGAATGCGGAGCAACTCTGACGGTAATGAACAAATCGCCAGGCGGACCACCATGCCGTCCCGGTGCACCTTTTCCGGCTACGCGGATCCGCGATCCGGTATCGACACCCGGTGGGATTTTTACAGTGATATTGGACGATTTCGGCACCATACCCCGGCCATGACAGAACTGACACGGTGTGGCGTTCACATTTCCACTGCCCCGGCATCGGTCACACGGCTGCTGAAACCGGAGCGGTCCTTTCGTCATGGTCACCTCACCGGCGCCATGACACACGGGGCAGACTTCATTCTTACCACCCCAGCTTTGACCCGTGCCATTACAGTTCTGACAGTTCTCGTGACCCTGGAGATTCAGCCGGGTGGAAATTCCCCGGGAAGCATCGAGAAATGAAATCTCGATAGAATGATGCGTATCAGCACCTTTCCGGGGAACCCGGGACTCCTCCTGGGGTGATTGTGAAAAAATATCGCTGAAAAAATCCCGGAATGAGCCGCCACCGGAACCGCCACCTCTTTCAAATTGACTGAAATCAAATCCAGCAAAAGGGTTTCCACCCTGTTGATTACCGGAGAAAACATCGCTTCCGAACTGATCATACTGTTTCCGTTTTTCCGGATCACCCAGCACATGGTATGCCTCGGAAATACTCTTGAATTTCTCCTCTGAAGACGCATCCCCGGGATTGACATCAGGATGATATTTTCGAGCCAGTTTCCGGTAGACTTTCTTAATCTCATCCTCGGACGCAGTCCGCTTCAGACCCAGAATTTTATAGTAATCTTTTGCCATTTTTCTGATTTTAAGATCTCCGGGCGCTGACAAGCGCCCGGAGATTCCTATACATTAATTGGATTCTTCAAATTCCGCGTCGACGACATCGTCGCCACCTGCGGTACTGTCCGGTTCTGACGGCGTCGGTGGAGTCTGTTCGGACCCGGGATCAGCCGCTCGGTTTTGCTGAGCGTCTTTATACATGATCTCGGCAAGCTGATGAGATGCCTGGGTCAGATCCTTCATCTTCTGTTCGATTTGTTCCTTGTCATCACTCTCTAAACCCTTTTTCAACTCACTGATACCCGTCTCGATTTTTCCCACCTCTTCGGCCGGAACTTTTTCGCGATTCTCGTCCAGTACTTTCTGAGTGGTATAGATCAGGTTATCCGCCTGGTTTCTCAGGTCAATCATTTCCCGTTTCTGCTCATCATCATCGGCATTCTTTTCCGCTTCTGTGACCATATTGTCGATCTCATCTTTGTTCAGACCGGAAGAGGAAGTGATGGTAATCTGCTGTTCTTTACCAGTGCCCAGATCTTTGGCTGATACATTTACAATACCGTTGGCATCGATATCGAAGGTGACTTCGACCTGAGGCAGCCCTCGCGGTGCCGGTGGAATTCCCACCAGGTGAAACCGGCCCAGAGTCCGATTGTTTGGCGCCATGGGACGTTCACCCTGAAGAACATGAATTTCAACCTGTGTCTGATTATCCGCAGCAGTTGAAAAAACTTCACTTTTCCGGGTTGGAATAGTTGTATTTCTTTCAATGAGACGGGTCATGACACCACCAAGTGTCTCAATACCCAGTGATAACGGCGTAACATCCAGCAGAAGAACATCTTTTACTTCTCCAGCAAGAACACCGCCCTGAATGGCTGCACCGATGGCGACAACTTCATCCGGGTTTACACCTTTATGAGGATCACGGCCAAACAATTCTTTCACCAGTTCCTGTACCTTGGGAATCCGTGTGGATCCACCTACCATGACAACCTCATCAATCTCAGAAGCAGTGACTTTGGCGTCTTTCAAAGCTTTCTTGCAAGGTTCAAGAGTTCGTCGCAACATGTCATCCACAAGAGATTCAAACCGGGCACGCGTCAACTTCATGACCAGATGTTTGGGACCGGATGCATCGGCTGTGATAAACGGTAGATTGATTTCCGTCTCTTTTACTGCGGAAAGCTCGATTTTTGCCTTTTCCGCTGATTCCCTGAGTCGTTGCAGCGCCATGGGATCCTTGGACAGATCAATACCCTGATCCTTTTTGAACTCCTCGATAATCCATTCGTTGATTCGATGATCCAGATTATCACCACCCAGATGAGTGTCCCCATTTGTGGCTTTAACTTCCACAACCTGATCACCCACTTCGAGAATGGAAATATCAAATGTACCACCGCCAAAATCGTAAACAGCGATGGTCTGATCATTCTTTTTGTCCAGTCCATATGCCAGAGCGGCTGCTGTGGGCTCATTGATTATCCGTTCCACTTCCAGACCCGCTATTTTTCCGGCATCCTTCGTCGCCTGACGCTGCGCATCATTGAAATATGCCGGAACAGTGACAACAGCCTTGGTGATCTTCTCCCCAAGATATTCCTCCGCAGACTGCTTCATCTTCTGAAGCACCAGTGCGGAAATCTCCGGGGGACTGAATTTTTTCCCGTCAATTTCTATCCGGGCATCTCCACCGGACCCCTGAACGACCTTGTAAGGCACCATGCCCATCTCTTCGGTCACTTCGTTGTACCGCCGTCCCATAAACCGTTTAATAGAAAAAATAGTTTTTTCGGGATTGGTAACAGCCTGGCGCTTGGCCACCTGGCCGACGGCTTTGGATCCGTCCTTAAGAAATCCCACCACCGATGGCGTGGTGCGATGACCTTCAGGATTGGGAATTACTGTGGGCTCGCCGCCTTCCATGACAGCGACACACGAATTTGTTGTTCCAAGATCGATTCCAATTACTTTACTCATATCGTAGTCCTCCTAACTCATTCACTAACATAATATCTGAGTTGAGGATTGTCAAGTTATTTCTATTGGTGAGCATCAGGCCAGGCCGCGATCAAGGACGGTACCAATTCTGTTCCCGCCAGCAAATCCGTGATTTTTATGCTCTCACGAAGACTGTGCACATCTGTCTGTCCCGTCCCCAGAATCACAGTGGCAACCCCCTTGGAATTAAAAATATTGGCGTCACTGGCACCCATATTTATCTTCAGAATCGGTGTCTGATTGATATTCATCAAGGCCCGTTTGGCACATTCCACGGCAGGGTCATCGGCAGGAAGTGAAAATCCATCGCATTCCCGGTGAATCTGACAGATCACGGGATCTTCCGACAGCAGGGTCTCCGCGTCATGTTTTGCCTCCACCCGAAATATTTTTTCCGTCTCACGAGTTAACCGTTCGAGTGTTTCCCGGGAGTGGCTGCGAATTTCCATGGATATCCGGCAGATATCCGGCACGATATTGCGTGCCGTACCCCCCTGTATCACACCCGCATTGGCTGTTGTATAATCATCGATTCTTCCATGGGGACATTTAAGAAGCGCCCGTACTGCAATTCCAATCGCACTGATGCCATTCTCTGGTTCAACCGCTGCATGGGCGGCTCTGCCATGAATCATAACATCGATAGCATTGTAAAAGGGTGCTCCAATAACAATATTTCCAAGACCACTGGAATCCAGGGCAAACCCCCATCGGGCAGATAACTGTGAAAAATCTACATAGCGTGCGCCCAGAAGCCCGGCCTCTTCTCCTACAGTCAGCAGAATTTCAATTGGTCCGTGTGACATTCCCGAGGAGATAATTTTTTCAAGCCCGCACAGAATGGCTGCAACTCCAGCCCGGTTGTCCGCACCCAAAACGGTGGTGCCATCGCTTCGAATAACATCGCCCGTAATCACTGGACAAATATTCCGGCCGGGTGAAACAGTGTCCAAATGTGCATTAAGAAGCAATGGTGGGACACCCGGTAAATTGCCGGACAACCGTGCATACAGATTCCCGCAATCACCGCCAAACTGCTGACCGGCATCGTCATACCAGACGTCCAGACCCATTGTCTTCAACTGGTTTTCACAGAAGGTAGCCACCGGCTTTTCGTGACGCGATTCTCCGGAAATTCGCACAAGGTCAAGGAAGGTGTTCAGTACATGCTTCGTCCATGTTTCCACACGCGCGCTCCTCTGATATTCTTTATTGTCAGTATCCGGTCGAAACAGTTATTAATAGCCGCAAGGTTTACTGTTTTCCTGATTAGCACGCTCCCGATTAACCCCGCCACACTGCAAAGTAATATCCTCGGATCGGGATATTTTCCTGTCGTGGTACCAGATCCCATCCTTTTTCACCCATCGGTAATGCTGGTTCGGGGATATCCAATTGGTGGGAATTCCTGTGGGCCGGCTGTATTCAGTAAGCCATACATCAGCTGACGTTGCCGAGGTGAATTCGATTCCCAGAATATAGATGGCGGAGAGGCCTATAAGCGACTCCAGGGGTGATTCCTTAAAATCTTTATAGGCGATTTCAGTCCTGTATGCCGGAGAATTTAAATCGTAGAGGCGTTGGTAATCTGCGGATTTTCGGGCTGAGAAGTATTCATGGAGGCGCTTCTCCAGTGCAGTGGTTTCGGCAGGTTTATCCAACGGCGCTGATTGCGTGTGGGACGTCTGCATTGTCTGGCATGCGATGATAAACACCAGCGAACTCAATAGTGTCCAATTCCATATTGTTTTGAACATAATATCTCCCCCCGTTGCAACCTATTCCGATTCCGATGCCGTCTCTGTCTCCAACACAGCGTTCTGATAGATGATGGGATCCAGTTCCCGGGCCACGGCAAGCGCTGCTTCTGCTTTATCCTTCTGATCCAGTTTCAGGTACCCCTGAGACAGTGAGAACTGACGGATACCCTCAAGGTAAATCAACTCACCGGGAATTTTTCCCTTCAGACCCTCCAACTGTTCAATACCCTTATTCATGTCACCATCCCGTAATTCAAGACGGCTGTTGGCCAGGTCAAAAAAGACGGCATATTTGGGTGCATCAGGGGTCGTCTCAACTTGAGAGATCAGTTTCCGGATCTCTTCCTGTGTGTTACCCATGGCAAATGCAATCTCAACCCTTTCTGACAACAAAAAGAACATTTGAGGGTTAAACTTCATATTCTCATCCATGATTTCCATTGCCCGTTTAAGATTTCCCGTACGACGGTTCAGTTTGGAATACATCATGCTGACAATCAGAGGAGCCGGGTTTTCCTCATATTTTTTTGTGAGTAACGTCATTGCCTCATCAAGTTGGCCGTTGAGAATCAGAGCCTGACTTAAGGTCGCGATCATGTTGGAATCATTTTCAGCCAGTTCTATGCCCTTTTTCAATTCGAGGACAGCTTCCGGGTATTTCTTCTGTTCGATATAAATCCGACCGATGTTATAAAAAGGAAGATGATAATTCCGATGAAACTCCTTTGCCTGATTATACAACTCAATCGCCTGGTCAAATTTTTTCTGTGTAAGATAAATCCCGGCGAGATTATTGAGATAAGCAGAATTTTTAGGTGTTTCCTTAATGAGTGCTTCCCAGAGTTTAACCGCCTCGTCCGGTTTATTCATATAGCGCGCGTACAGAACAGCAAGATTATTTCGTGCGGGATGTGATGTCGGATCCAATTTAATAATCTGATTGAATTTTTCTTCCGCAACTGGAAAATTCATATTCTTCAGAGCGGTTGCACTTTCGCCTTCCAGTACCTTGATTTTACGTTGGATAGCTTTATCTTTATCTCCGCATCCCAGAGCGGCGAGCACCAGAACAGCAACAAAAAATATACCTGTTAGTTTCTTCATGAGTATTTGTCCTCCTCAAGACCCGATAATTAACGGTCCGACGATAGCATTGATTCCCAATTTCTTCAACTGTGATTTTCGGTGTTTTCCCCAGGGAGTGGAAGATATCAGATCCCTTGTGAACGGATGGTTTAAACCAATAAAAAAAGCAACCCTGAGGTTGCTTTTTTAAAAGCAAAATAAAGTGCTATTTAGCATCTAAAGCTTTAGCTGCCGCTGCGTCAACTTTTACCACATGGCAAAGGCTGCATTTAAATGACTTTCCGGGTTTGTCTTTGGCATGACACGTTTTACAGGTATCATGGACAATCTTTTTCACATTTTCAGGCGCATTTACAGCCTCTTTAATGGCCGGATGACAGGCGTCACAGGTCGTGGCATGCTCTTCGGCATGTTTTTTGTGGTTGAAAACAACCTCTGTTTCAACCGTTTTTGTTTTCTTTTTTGGCGTATCAATCTTGATAACATCCTGAGTTAATTCCGCCATAAAGACCGTTGCTGTGATAAATACCATACAGATAATTAACAACCAACTGAACTTTTTCATAAAGCCTCCTTTACAAATACCCACAAATAAAACTGCTAAATTACAGCGTCAGTAATATACCCCAATCAGGCATAGCTATGCAACCCCTTAAAAATCGGCAGATAATTCACACCCAGAAAGGTGAAAATAACAAAGATGAAACCGATGATGGAAATAAGTGCCAGTTTTTTCCCCTGCCAGCCTTTGGTCACCCGGGCGTGGAGGAAAATCGCATATACAAACCAGGTGATCAGGGACCAGACCTCTTTGGGATCCCAGCCCCAGTATCGACCCCAGGCATTATACGCCCAGGCTGACCCGGAGATAATGCCCAGTGTCAGGAGTAAAAAGCCTATCATGATAGTCCGGTACATGATCTGATCCAGATTCTCAATGACGTCTGTTTCAGGACCTTTTCTCGAGGCATGCTTGAGCAGGCTGTAGATCCCTGCAATAAATGCGGCGGCAAATGCAGAATATGCCAGAAAACATGTCATGACATGAAATAACAACCAATTACTCTTAAGAGCCGGCATTAACGGCGTAATATCCGCATCTGCGCCAATCAGCGATGTGAATCCGATAAAACCTCCTGCGAGAAACATCATGAAAGCACCGATCTTCCATATACTGAAAAAATGCTTCATAAACAGGTACATTCCCGAGATAGTCCACGAAAAAAACACCAGGGATTCATACCGGTTTGTTAGAGGAGCATGTCCGTACCCGATGTCGTAACTGGCTTTCCATCGCCATAAAAGACTGATGGTATGCAGTATGAATGCAATCCAGACGATGAGATGCGGTATCTTTTTATTGCTTTCACCTTTTGAGCTGTATGCCCACATAAATGAAAAGGTCGCTACTAAATAAATCAGCATTACAATCTGGGTCAACTCCGTATCATCAAAGTTGCTGATATGATTTGCGATTTGACTTAACATATGATTCTCTCCCTTATCCGTTCTGATCCTCAGGCATCAGAGATTTCTGCAGCCTGTCAATTCTAAGTTTCAATCCCATCGGGTTTTTGGGTGAGACGCCTGCCACCACTATTCGTGAGCCCTTATCATGTGAATCAATGGTAATCCAGAGTGTTTCCCGGAATACAAAAAAAGTTATAATGAGACCGGTAATCATTATGATCGAGCCTATCCAGATAAATACACTCCCGATGTCCCGACTTACTTCTATACCCGTTGCATAATTCGGTTCCAGATCTTTCACCTCAATCTGATACCCCTCTTCACCCCCACCATGATGAGACTGGTGCTTGATGAAAAACCATTTTGGTTTTGAGGTTTCCCCGCCTTTTTCCACCTGAAGATGAAATGCGGGATTATTGAGGTCTGTAGACCGCGATGAGGCCTTCATATTACTGTCGAACACAAAATCCGGCTCAAACTGCAGGACCGTAAAGGTCATATTATCACCATCCGGCGCCACCAGTTTTCCCTGACCCGGGGACGGAATCAGCACATCCTTCTGTTCACCGGAATCAAAGGAAACCTTCAAATGAATACCTCTCACACCAATGGCACGATACTGAGATTGATACAACCGGAATTTTCCATGGGATAACGGTGAATTCACGATGAGAGTCTTCTCCAGAATTTCCTGATCACCTTCAATTACCGTTAATTCAGATTTATACTCACTGACCATCCCGCTGGGATAATACTCAATGAAAAAATCATCACACCGTACCGTGTAACCCAGCTCAACAACCTCTCCGTCATAGGTCCTGAACTTATCCGATGAATCTCCCGGCATCAGCCAGAGAATTCCTTCTATGGTCAAAAGACCGCTGATCATACCGCCAATAATAATAATTAGTGTGCCCATATGAGCCAGATAAAACCCATAGATTTTTAATCGACCACGATTGCCGGATATCCGATTGTCATCCCATGCTCTCAATCGATAACCCAGTTTACGAACGGTTTCATTCACCCGATTTCGGACCTCTTCAACCCTTCCATTCAAACGCATCGTAAATCCATGCTTGAACCGATCCAATTTCTCGGGGAATTTCCGATCTTTCTCCTGAGCAAGCCGCCGGCGATCCATTTTTATCCGCCGGGATGTACACACCAGCAAATTCATTACCAGTAAAATCAGTAAACCGACATACATCGGTGAATGGTAAATGTCGAAAAATCCCAACCCGCGGAAAATCTTGATTATCACCGGCGAATAAACTTCGGGAATATGCATTCCCTCAGAAGTTGATTCCTGAATAATGATCGTACCGAGCACCGAGCCGAGCAACAGGAAAATAAATAAAAATATCGTCAACCGGGTTGATCCTAAAAAATCCAGTAATGCATTTTTCTTTTCAGTCAAAATTAGTCTCCATTGAAAACCCTTGAAATCACCCCATACACCATGCCCCGTTACTCATTACCGAAAATCACATTCCAGCAAATCAGGCTTAAATTACATTTGTCTATTCTTTTTGTCAACTTTTAAGCGAATAGACCTCTCGAGTCGATATTTATGGTTTTTTTGCAATCAAATTTCCAGATCGTTATATTACTCTTGCTTTGGAGTTACACTCCTGTGACAATATATTATCTTTCTGATGGCATTTCGGATTTAAGGGGGAAATAGATATGGCGCAACGGATTATGGTAACAGGATGCAACGGTTATGTTGGATGTATATTATGCCGTGAATTGATAACCCGGGGATTTGAAGTCGTGGGACTGGATAACCGATTATTTCCATCGAATTTTGACGTCCCGGGATATTCCTATGAATCCGAGGGTGTTGAGTATCGCATCAAAGATATCCGGGATCTCACTGAAGCTGATTTTGAGGGCATTGATATTCTGGTGCATCTGGCCGGTCTGTCAAACGACCCTATCGGCGAGATAAATGACCGTGTAACACGAAAAATCAATGTATATGCCACGGTTGAGATGGTATCGCTTGCGAAACGTGCCGGCGTGAAGAAGCTTGTATTTTCATCGTCCTGCAGTGTGTACGGTTTCAGCCCTATGGAATCGCCGACATTTTTCGATGAATTGTCCCCGAAAAACCCGGTATCGACATATGCGGAAAGCAAACTGGTGTGTGAAGGCGCACTTCGGAACCTCGTGGATGCAAATTTTCAAGTTTACATGCTCAGGAACGCCACTGTGTATGGACCCTCACCGCGAATGCGGTTCGATTTACTGATCAACGCCATGGTTGCCAGTTCATTTTTCCACAAGAACATCACATTTTACTCCAGCCCCCTGGTAAAGCGCCCATTGATCAACATCAACGACCTGTGCAGGACGTTCATCCATTTCATTGAGAATGATATGGAATCCGACACCTATAACATTGGACGTACGCTGGACAACTATTCTATTTCCGATATTGCCGTCCTGGTATGTCGTGCTTTTTACGAACGCCAGGGCGTTGACATTGCACTACGCTATAAAATCGATGATGCAGATCCCCGGTCCTATCTGGTGAGCTTTGCAAAATTGCAGCCCCACATCGAAGGGGTGATCACCCATGATGTTTATGAAAGCATCGGCGACCTCATCGATCTTTTCACGCAAAATTTCTCCCAGGAAGACACGGAAATCTTCTTGCAAAAGACATCATTTTACAGCATCCAGCATTTGTTGCGTCGGATTGAAATCGGTGAAATTGACAATGAATTCAGAGTGATCGGATAATGGGGAGAAATGATAAACCAGAGGAAATTTCAAGTCAGTGAGGGAATCATCCGGGCAGCCCGGGTTCTGATATTCAGCGTTCTACTGTGTTCGGCCTGCCGACCAGCGCCGGTTATGAAAGAGACCTTCCTTGCCATGGGTGGAATCGATGTTCAGATCATTGCCTCGGGTCTGGATTCCGCCGTTTTAAAACAGGCAGTAGAACAAGCAATTGAACAAGTGGATCAATGGGAATCGGAATTATCACTGTACCGGCCGGAAAGCACTGTTAATACAATCAGTAAACTGCCCGGAATACCAGTGCAGGTCACGGATTCCACCTGGGAAACACTGATGGTTGCAAAAAAGGCTCACTCCCTGTCCAAAGGCACATTTGATATTACTATCGGTCCTCTGATTCGCCTTTGGAAACAGTGTGAAAAAGAGAATCGTCTGCCAACGGATGAAGAGATCACTCACGCAAAACAGTTCCTGGGATTTCAACATCTTGAAATGGATGAAAGCACCCGCGCGGTAACACTGACCCTTGGAAATTTTCAAGCTCAGGAACCAGATGATATCACGCATCCTGTTTACAGTTTCTCCATCGATACCGGCGGAATTGCCAAGGGACTGTTTGCAGAATGGATACACGAAACCATCATCAATAATTTGAGTGAGGCTGAAAAAGCATCATTGGAGAAATTGATCATCAATGTAGGCGGTGATATGTATTGCCGGAGTTTCCGGAAAAACCTTCAATGTGTGATCGGTATTCGGGACCCGTTTTGTGGCGATTTGTGGGGTGAATTATCCGTTTCTGCAGGTGCAGTGGTTACATCAGGAACCTATGAGCGGGAATTTAAGATCAATGAGAAATCCTACTGTCATATCCTGGATCCCCGAACCGGATACCCCGTTGAAACATCTCTGGTCAGTGTGACGGTTTCATCGCCTGAGGGTGCCATGGCTGATGCTCTGGCGACCATCGTCTTTATTTTAGGAGAAGACGAGGGATTCAAGCTTATAGAAAATGAACCCGATGCCGGGCTACTTGTGATTCGTAAGGATGGATCCTGGAAAGCCACTCCGGAACTGGAAAATAATCTCAACATCTATACCCAATGAACAATATTACTTCATCGGCCTGTAAATCATAACTATTCTCAGGTTTCTGATGTATCGATAACATCCGATCCCACCTGAACTATGGTTCTGAATATCGGCGGCTCATGAATGTGCTTCTTGACGGCACAGAGATTAATGGAATTCAGAACTGCTTTTTTGTATTTTATCGGGAAATCTTCAGGAAGTACCACCCGCATCTGAATCACGTCGAGCATGCCTTTTTTCGGATTGTCCTCCGTAGTCAGAAGGATCTCTACATTGTCGGTGGACATTTTCCGCATTTGCAGAAATCGGTAAAGATAAATACCTGCACACGTGCCAAGGGATGCCAAAAATAGTTCAAAAGGAGCCGGCGCAGTATCCTCGCCCGACGGTGTCGGTTGATCCGAGAGAATTTCAAATCCGCGGCAATCCGCATTGACCTTTGCGTTACCGGCAGAAAAAATACGCATTTCCATTGTTTGCCTCCTTGCAATGAGAGCAAATTATCGTTCGATTATTCGAGGTGTTCCGTTAAAAGGTGCCGGACCAGAGATCAACGAGAATATCCAGATCCACTTCAAATCCCACACAGGGCATTCCGATCTCAAAGGATTCCAGTGTCTGGGGATGGATTTCACCAATCCACCCGATTCGCTGATCAGCGGCATATATTTCACCGGATCGTCCGGGAATGAAGATGGGTGAATCAACAGATTTAAGTGAGGTTTCCAGATTAAACGTGTACAACAGCGTTTCCAGAAAAGACTGTACCGTGGAAATACCTGCGTCCCGATCCGCCACCATGACGCCAAGGCAGTTACGCGTACGGATTCCAGATTCTGTTTCGTCATCATGCACCGTCACTTCTCCCGATTCGAAAATCCTGTGGGGATATGCGGCACTTGATGAATCGCGTTCCACACGAAGCAGCGATGGTATTATCCGGTCCCTCAGAGCAGAATATTTCTCAGACATCGGGTTCCCGATTTCCACAATCCGGCGGTCCGGTTCTCCAACAAAATCCTTGAATTCTTTCTGGGAGCACAGAATATTTGAGATAACTTCCTCAAATCCAAAAGATGTGATCACCGATCTGACCCGATCACTGAAAAGGGTCCGTCTATCGAGTTTCCCCACAGTGTATTCTGTGGGCATTTCCGGTTTAAAATATTCATATCCGGCAGAAATGGCGATATCCTCCACAACATCCACCGTATGCATAAAATCATGACGCCACGGAGGCATTACCACATGAACCCCCTTGGATTCCGGGGACACCTGGTACCCATACTCCTCGAGAAGCGCTTGCACATGTTCAACTTCAAACCGATGTCCCAGGAGATTTTCAATTTCATCCAGGGAAACATTTCCAGAGAGATCGAAGGGATGCGGCATCATGACACGACTGCCCACCGGGGTCTCAAAAGGATATGTAATCTGTACTTTTTCCAGTTTTCCACCCCTGTCCACCATATTGACGGCGAAAATATTGAGTGCCAGCAGCATATGGTAGAAATTAGTACCGGTGGCTTCGATAAACAGGTCCCGCCGGCCCACGGCCACCTCTCCGGAACTCCGTGAATTGATTATGGGAGGGAACGAGAGAATATCACCGGTGGCATCCACCAGCATGGGCACCTTTTCCCGGTCCTCGAGAATGTGTCGATATTGGATACCTTTGGGATGTTTTTCAAGGATTTCCTGAGGCGTCATCGCCTCTTCATTTCCCAGTGGGATAAACGATACTTCCGACAAACCCACCGCTTTATAGTGGACCGGGAATGTAATCTGGTTCAAATCGTAAATCCCAATTGAAACGGATGACCGGTGCCGGCCAAGATTATCGGTGAGTTTTTCCTGAGATTGAATGGATGCCACAAGGATATCCTCGGTGATATCGATGTCTCGGATGGCAATGGCACCAACGAAAGGTCGGACCGATTCCAGAGCCGGATCAACAATCACCTCACCGGCGACAGGAACAGTATCGGATGAAAACCAATCGTAATTTTTATCCCGAGTTCCCAATTTAAACCGAAGCTGGCGCGCAATGCCTTCCACGCACCAGAGATCCGGACGGTTGGTATCCTGAAGTTCCAATTTTAACTCATCGGTATCCCGTTGATACCCCTTGAACTCACCTTTGAACAACCCGGCTTTTTCATCAATCTCTTCAGGTGTCAGGTGAAGACCTGCAAGGGAATTCAGATCATTTAAAGAACATGTAATGGTCGGCATGAGCAATCTCCCTATCGTTCAAAGCTGGATTGGATAGTACGGATTTTATTAAGATCCGTACTGAAAAGATCCCGGATATCATTGATTCCCATGGCTACCATTGCCATACGATCAACCCCCAGTCCCCAGGCAATAACCGGGACATCAATACCCATCGGTTTGGTTACTTCAGGCCGGAATATTCCGGCACCACCCATTTCCACCCACCCCAGTTTCGGGTGTTTAATGTGAGCTTCGACACTGGGTTCCGTAAACGGGAAATAACCGGGGACAAATTTGATCTCATCGGCTTTCGCCACTTCCCGGGCGAACATTTTCAGTAATCCCATGAGGGTTTTCAATGTATTATCTTTTGATAAAACAATCCCTTCAACCTGGAAAAAATCGACGGCATGGGTCGCATCCGGGTTGTCGTACCGGAAACACCGCGCCATCGCAAAATATTTTCCCGGCACGTTTGCTTTGTGCAGCTGCCGCGCAGAAAGCGCAGTCGTCTGAGATCTTAGCACCAGTTGTCGGCTGCGGGTCTTGTTAAACTCATATCCCCATCCGCGGGATCCGGTCTCTCCACCATCACGGTGAGCATCGGCCACACGGGTGAAATACGGCTCAGGAATCGTTTTTGAATGGGAAGGCTCTTTGGTGAAATAGACATCATGAATGTCCCTGGCGGAATGAAATTGCGGCATATACAGGGCATCCATATTCCAAAACTCCGGCTCAATATGATCCCCGACCATTTCCTCAAATCCCATGGAAAGCAGTTTCATCTTAACAAAATCCAGAAACTCCCGGTACGGATTCTGTTTTCCGGTTACCTGATAGGGCGCTTTGAGATCCAGCGAGTATCGCCGAAAATGGACCTTCCGCCAGGCCCCCTCTTTCAGGTGTTCCGGGGTCACCCGGGAAATTTCCTCCCCGGACAAACCACGACTCAGAACTTCCTGAAGAATCTCTTTGCCGGTTTCCGCCAGACGATATGTCCGGAACGCCCGTTCATTTATCCGGAAAATCCCCTTGGCCTTTCCTCTTTTTCGGGACAGGTTCTCAATCACCGACTGCTCATCGATGGGAATATCCGCAAACTGCACTTCACCCATATCCACATATTTTTCTATGAGGGTCTGGATCTTATCGAGATGTTGCCGGTCACAATCCGGATTGACCTCAACAACACCCCCTGCGCCGAACCGGATCAGCTTTGATTTTTTCAAAGCACCAATGGCGGGACCAACCTCGTCAGGTGCAAAGGCATCAGAACTTTGCAGTTCTTTCATAGTCACACCTTTTTCAGCCAGTTCAAGAACTCTTAGTTCCGTGATCTTTGCTGAGGCGTTCTCTTTCCCCACTTCGGTCAGAGATACGAATCGCCGGGTTTCCTCGCTGACCAACTCCAGAGCACTCCGGGTGAGCAGCCATTCCAGTGCACGTCGGACCCGTGCCGGATCCAGACCAGTATCTCTCTCGATTTTCTCAAAACTCAAATCCCTGCCGAACTGGAATGCGCGTATGGTTTTTATTTCCAGTGGATGCATTGACTCGATATGGCTTTGTTCCGTCATAAGTCTCTCCTGTTCATATTATAATTTGACGGTAAAATATCAGACGAGGTGGTTACTCTTCTGTATCGCTAGTAAAAGGAGTTTCAGGAACATTCAGAAACGCATCTATCAGTTTCTGAGCCCGATCAGCCTCCTTTTCCATCACGGATATCCGGACTTCTCCCAGCCCATCCATAGTGAAGGGAAACACCGTATGCGGCACATCTGACGCCACCTGACACTCGATTCCCTCCTGATAAAGGAGTTCCCGGATCTGATCCGCCTCGATATCATTATGGCATATATGGACAATCACAACCTTCATACGACTTCTCCGGCGAGTATCGTAACGAACTCTTTAAAGAAAGGTCAACCTTTTCCTTTAAATATTATCCTTGCCAACAGACCATGACCTTCCCGTATAATGGTATTCTTTAGAGGACCAACCGGGAAAGGACACAATATTTATGAAAGGTTTACTCTTGGCTGCCGGCGTAGGGAAACGGTTAAAACCCCTGACGGACACCGCTCCAAAACCACTCTTACCCCTGGCGGGGAAACCCATCCTGGAGTGGGTGATCCTGGGACTTCGCAATGCCGGCGTAAATGATATCGCCATTATAACCGGTCACCTGGAGGATCAGATCAAAGCCCAATTCAGGTCGGGAGAATCCCTGGGAGTCTCTCTGTCATACTTCACTCAGGACGTGCAGAATGGGACTGCCGGAGCAGTACTCCCCGCGCTGGAATTTCTCTCCGGACAATCCTTCTTCATGAGTTACGGGGATATCCTGGTCCATCCCACTATTTATCGACACATGGTGATGGCCCACGAATGTCATCCGGAGGGATCATTGATTTCGGGCCGCGAAGTTGAAGATCCGTCATCCGGCGGCGTGCTTCTCATGAACGGTGACCGACTGGCGGATATCATCGAAAAACCGACCAGAGGGACTGCTCCCGGAAACCTCATCAATGCCGGTCTCATGATTTTTCAACCCGACATCCTCACGCATATACAATCCGTTGAACCATCCCCCCGAGGCGAACTGGAACTCACCGATGCCATCGTTTCCCTGGCAAAAGTATCGCCGGTGAGAGTTCACATTGTAGCGGATTTCTGGTCTGATATCGGAACCCATGAAAAGCTGAAGGAGGCGGATGCGTGGGCGTCTGCCAATCTGTCATACATCTATTCCGACTGAAAAAAATTTGTAACGCCAGGGATTACTCCCGGAACGCCGCCTGTTTCCGCCGACTCACGTATCCCCCGGAGAGTATCAACAACACCGTCATTGTCAGTAACAGGATCCCCAGACCACCGTTCCGAGTACTGGGAAACGGCAATGGCGTGGGTGTGATGGTCGGCGTTGTGGTGGGGGTATGGGTCGGAGTATTCGTCGATGTCGGCGCAATCGTCGGCGTCAGCGTCGGCGTAATAGTGGGTGTGTACGTGGGAGTATGCGTTGGTGCCGGTGGAACAGTCGGTGTGCTGGAGGGTGTATTGGTCGGGGTTTGCGTTGGCGTCTGAGTCGGTGTGAGGGTCGGAGTCTGGGTCGGTGTAGGTGTCTGAGTCGGTGTTTGTGTGGGTGTAGAAGTCGGAGTCTGGGTCGGTGTCAGAGTGGGTGTCATGGTGGGTGTGGGTGTCAGGGTCGGTGTCTGAGTGGGTGTTTGAGTCGGCGTTTGTGTAGGTGTTTGAGTCGGCGTTTGCGTTGGCGTCATGGTTGGCGTGTTTGTAGGCGTCTGGGTCGGTGTCAGGGTCGGTGTCAGGGTCGGTGTCATCGTCGGCGTCAACGTTGGCGTCAGCGTCGGGGTCATGGTAGGGGTCATGGTGGGTGTCGGGGTCGGGGTCGGCACCAGTTCAGGCGAGATCAGCGTCGCCACACCCCACAAGATCCCGTAATTATCACCCGTGGGATCCAGTTGCCCGGTTTTGGGTCCCGGCGTACCCGAATACGCAAAATCGACGTCATACCAGCTACATAAACTGCCACCATTTTCTGAAAACAAATCACCGGCACCGGCTACCGTCGAACCCTCAAATAAAAGACGTTCCTGATCGCTGATATCAAAATTGTCATCCCCGACGAAGACCCCGTAATTGAGATCATCCCCATCCAGAATGGTCTGGTTGAATACGGTGTGTGGATACGTGGGGGGAACTCCCAGCCAGGTATCCCGGACATATTCCGCACCGTGATTGATGGTGACGCGTCGGGGAGCAGATTCTGTATTATCCGTGAACACGATCAGAAGGAGGGTGCCGTATGTATCGAAGAGATTCGTGCAATCTGTAAATGCAAAAGTATATGACGTGCTGGATGACGGATTAATCAATCCCGTAGAAATTTCCCACACATACTCCATCTGGTAATCACTCTGGCCCCATTCCTGGTCAACATGCGCCGGGTTCTGGTTTCCCTGCCCGATGCCATTAAAATTCAGTTGAATAGGAACACCAGGCGCGTCAATGTCATCCTGGGCCAGGAAAAAAACATAAGCGGCGTGAATGGTTGTAGAGACCGGATCCGGAAACTGGCCGGTGAGGTTGTATGTGCCCGAGCAATTATATATGTTGGTGCCCACTGCGGATTGGGCAAGCCTGCCGCCGGGATGTTCCGCGGAATATAACTCGGTGACCAACGGATTATCCGCCATTGATCCCAGAACAGCCGGGCAGCTAAAACAGATCAGCAGACCAATGGAAACAACCAATCGCTTCATCACATCACGCTCTTATTTTTTTCTGAATCGTCTGATCATCAAACCGGAAAACGCCATAACCACACCCAGTAAACCCCACAGGGACATTGCCGGTACCCGGAAATCAGCGCTTTCCACATATTTTACCTGAATGAAAAAATTCGTTTCAGGAAATGTTTGTCCCGCAACATCTTCTTTGAAATACCAGTTAAACGGCGGATACCCATTATCAGAATCCATGTACAGGTTCGTTCCTGCTGTCCAGGAAAGTGGCGGACATTCAAAACCGTCCTCACCGGCAATCTTCATACCGGGAGCAATTTCAGTCATAGAGAGATTCTCAATCTCTACCACGTATTTGTCACCCGGATTGAAAACAAGGGAATTATAGGGATCCGGATATGCGGCCAAGTCCATGGCGGCATATCCCAGCAGGGGTGCAAGTGGATCGGGATTCGCACCATAGGGAAACCAGTCACCAGTCCACTCACCCGCCAAAAACAGGTCCGGAAGCGCAGCTTCATTCACAATGTGGTAAAATCGTAGATTGGCCATCATGGCATATTGTGTATTTCCGAAATAACATTCCACTCCGGTGATTTCGATAGGAAATGTCTCTGTATTTTCCAGAATGATGGCTGCCCGGTCCAGGTATTCCCAATTCAATAAAACCTGAGCACTGGACAGACCGGGTAGGGGAACGATATCCACGCATGTCAGTGCAGCCCGGGTTCCCGGTAAAGATTGAGCCGATATGGCGGGTAAAAGACACAATGAAAGAACGAGAACCGACAGATAAAATCTCTTCATGACAACCTCCCCTTAATACATTCTGAGACAAGACACTCTTTACAAACACATGCAATAACTGTACCCCGATCAACGTTTGTATTCTTCGATATGACAATGCCACGAGTTGCAGTGCGCACAAACGTAATTATACATAAGTTTTCAGCATTGCACGAATGGTTATTACACAATTCCAGTCATTCGCGTTTTTTTCGATTACCGTAACAGGGTGACAATAACGGGCAGGACTGCCAATAATTGTCAGACAAGATCCGTCTGAAACCTCGCCAGCTCACCGGCAGTATGTTACGATAACTTTTGACTCAGATCCGATATATTGAGGAGCCCGAGAGAAATGGCAGGAAGGTCCGGAGAAAAAGCATGGAGGTTATGGGCGGCTATCACCCTGACCGCACTCTCAATCCTTGGCATGGTTCCCCTGGCACGGCCACTCCAAAATTGGATCAAAGGCACAGTGGGTTCCGGAATTTTCATAGTCTTTACTCTGGTCTTCGTCGCTATCGGATTGGAGATATTCCGTCGGATTGTTATTATTGAAAAGGCACGTAACCCGGTCAGAATTTTCATATTTTTTTTGGTAGCCGGGTTGTACGCATGGCGTTTGGTTACCCTGCCGCTCCATGTGGAGCGTTTTCATCTGATTGAGTATGGCTTGCTTGGTGTTTTGATCACTCTGGCCTGCAACCGGAAAAACCCGGATTTTCTTGCACCGGGATGGGGTCTAGCCGCGGCTTGGCTACTGGGTATGACTGATGAATTTTTCCAGTGGGTCTGGCCGGACCGTGTCGGAGAATGGCGGGATGTAGTCATTAATATCCAGAGCGCAGCTCTTGCCATTGCCGCCCTGATATTTCTAGGATTTCTACCCGGTATCCGGCACCGACCGTCCCGGCGGGCAGCCGGTATATTCCTTTTCATCATTGCTGTGCTTTGTCTCCTCAGCGGCGGATTTTTCCTGAAAGTCCACGTTTTTGGACATCGCCTTACCGATCCGGGTATCGGCACGTTCAACTCATTTTTCAGCCGGGAACAACTCTCACTGACCCATCCGGAGAATTATGCAGAATTTGTCATGGAAACCGATAAAATTGCTGCCTCCATCGGCGCACTGGATCACCGCAGATATTTTTACGATCGGGAAGCCAGGGAACATTTTGATCGTACCCATCTTCTGATTGAACTGGATCGAATTAAAGAAGCAAAAAATGAGTATCTCCTGACCCTCACCTATTATAACGCATACCTGGAGTTTCAGGAACTGAGGTTTCCGCCGGAGTTGGAGGCACTGATGACCCGGACAGAGCCGATTCCGCCGCCACAGTTCAGTAGTCGGGTAATGGATTGGCTGGTGGTGGATTTCACTGCACAACAGATCCGGAATATTTCCGGAGGCAGCACACTGTTTTTTGCCATGATCGCCAGTTTCTGTTTATTTATCGGCAAACGGTGCCGTTCTAGATAATTCGTCCGGAAATTTGACAGATTCTTCAGTCTCGCATATCTATTATATATCGGGGGAAATAATATGACGGAAATCAATTTATCTCAGGAAGAGTATCGACATCTTCTGGATCTCGTGGCGATTACCGATTGGGTAATGCATGCATTCGATACGGAAGAGAATAAAGAAACGGCGCCTTACCGTAATCTCATCCAGAAGATCCTCTCCCGTGCCGAAGATGCCGGTTTGACAGATCTTGTGGAGTATTCCGAGGAATCAAAAAAATACTTTCCCACTGCTAAATTCGATGAATCAAGTCGTTTTTACGACATCCTTGATTCCTTTATTGATGACATGTTCTGGGATGAACTCTCAGAACGATTTGTTCAACGGGATCTCATCAAAATTCTGGGACGAGCGAAGTACCACGCTCTTTCTATTCGGGACCGTTTTGAGAAAGAAGCGCCTATCCGCAACCGGTATGAAATCGAGTTTTCAAATCACGGTATCATGAACATGAAAATTATAAGCGAAGACGATTGATCTGAACGGTTTCAAAAAACTTAATGGAACAGGGTACGGAATGCAGCAATGGCCTTTTCAATTCCGGTGTCATCAATGTCGAGATGGGTCACCACTCGAACCCTCTGTGGGCCAACAGCATATAGTTTAATTCCGAATTCTTCCAAATCATTCTGGACCTGACCGCCGGTTTTCCCAGTTTCGGGATCAATATCGATCATGACAATATTTGTATCGGTGGGACCACTGGTGGACAATCCCGGAATATCCTGCACAGCAGCAGCGATACGTGCGGCCCGTTCATGATCCAGAACAAGACGCTCAACATTGTGTTTTAAGGCAAAAAGAGCGCCCGCGGCGATAATTCCGGCTTGTCGCATTCCACCGCCAAACGCCTTTCTGGCTCTACGGGCTCCTTCGATAAATTCCTTACTTCCCGCCAGAACTGAACCAACCGGCGCACCCAGCCCTTTGGACAGGCAGAGAGACAGGGAATGACAGGTTTCCGACCATTGTTTCAGTAGAATCCCGGTAGCCATGGCGGCATTTGCCAACCGGGCACCATCCACATGCACAGGGATACCCGACGCATCACTAAGAGTCTTCAACCGATGCATAAGATCCAGAGGAACAATTCTGCCCCCACCACGGTTATGCGTATTTTCCACCCAGAATAACCGGGTAATGGGAAAATGCGGATCATCCGGACGGGTTCGAAGCGTGAAATCCACGGGATCAAAAATGCCGTTTTGAACGGGTACCGGATAGATCTGCACACCTGACAACCCGGCGGCGCTGCCGGCTTCATAAAAGAAAAGATGGCTTTCATCCACAGCGAGGATTTCTGACCCGGGACCGCCATAAACCCTGACGGCTATTTGGTTCGCCTGAGTTCCTGAAGCAACAAACAGCGCCGCTTCCATGCCCAGAAGATCAGCAGTATAAGCCTCGAGTTCATTAACAGTAGGGTCCTCCCCCATGACATCATCACCAACCGGCGCCATTGCCATGGCATGGCGCATTGCGTCGGAAGGCCGCGTGACAGTGTCACTTCTGAGATCAACAAACGCACTGAAAGTCATTAATCGATAAACTCCATAGTTACCTGGACCTCCGGATTGGGATTCCACCATGCCAGGGTAAAATCATAGTTCCGATTGAAATATCCCGGCGCAGCCAATCGCATTTGATAAAACCGAATATCGTTTTCATAAAATAGGTTGCCGTCATATTCAGCCAACCCCTGAGCATCTGTTATGACATTACCGCGGAAAAAATAATTTTCGTAGTAATCAGTCGACTTTTCGTAAAAATCGATCCGAGCGCCACCGATGGGATCACCATTGGCATTTATAACAAAAACAGTAATCTCCGGTGTCACACGGTCAGGTTTGATATCCATTTCAAAATCGAGGGAGACCGACTTATCCCGTATCACATCAGTATATTTGGTCACGGTTTCGTACCGGGGATGGTAGACAAAAACACGATTGGGACCCCATCGGGCATCCGTGATGCGGTAGGTGCCGTCCACACCGGAAGTAGTGGAAATCATATAACCATTTTTCATGGATTCTGTTGTAATCAGAGCACCTGCTATGGGGATAACGACCTCTATCCCGCCTTCATTTTCGTTGCTTGAAAAATCGTATTCAGTAATTTTTCCCGAGATATCACCCTCCCACTGGCGATCACATCCGGTGATCATGGGCAGGAACACCATAATCCCGACGAAAAAAAACACTGCCTGTTTGCTGCTAGCCATAGAAATCCCTCACTTTTTCGACAGAATCCTGAGAGCGGTCTTGTTTCTCAGTCAAGTCATTGCTACATTATTGCTCATGAAAACTCAACAAATTCATGACTATTTAAATGAAATTAACAATGCCGTGGAGTTTCTCCGGGCAGCCTGGCCAAAACCACCTGCATGGTGCGTGATCCTGGGATCGGGTCTGGGTGGTCTGGCGGAAAAACTCAACTACCGGGAATCCCCCATAAAATACCCCGATATACCCGGGTTCCCCGGAGCTACCGTAGCGGGACATGCCGGAACCTTTAATTACGGAACTGCCGGTAACATCCCGATAGCGGTTGCGGAGGGTCGGTTCCATATGTATGAGGGTCATTCCGCCTGGACGGTAACCCTGCCTGTCCGGGTTATGGTAGAGCTTGGCGTCACGCATTTTCTGCTGACCAACGCCGCCGGCGGTATTCGGGATGATCTGGTGCCCGGGGATTTCATGATTCTGGAAGATCATCTGAATCTTATGGGTACGAATCCGCTGATGGGTCCCAATCTCGATGATTTCGGTCCCCGTTTTCCGGCCATGACCCATTGCTACGATCCGGGCATCCGGAAAATTATCTCTGATACTTTTCAGGAAACGGGGAGCAGTATCAAGTCAGGAATATATGCCGCCCTCACCGGCCCTGCATACGAAACAGCCGCGGAAATCACCATGCTGAAAACTCTGGGTGCGGATGCCGTTGGAATGAGTACGGTTCCGGAAGCAATTGCCATTCGGCATGCCGGCCGGAAAGTCGCAGCCATAAGTCTGGTCACCAATGCCACAGGTACGGACCATGTACCCACTCACCAGGAAGTCGTTGATATGGCCGCCAAACGACGGCAAACACTTCATACCGTGATTCTAAAAGTAATCGCTGCGTGCAGTCACGCATAATTCCCACCAGGAGATTCTTATGAGCAATATGAAAACAAACGCTGTTGTGGAGCGATTCGAAGGGAAATGGGCTCTATTGGAAGTGAGTGGCTCCGGGACATTCCAATTCCCGCGGAACCTGCTTCCTGCCGATGTGTCAGAGGGTTCCGTTCTGAAAATTGATATCGCCTTAGATCCCGATGCCGAGGCGGAGAAGAGAACCAATGTCCGCAATCTTCATCAACAATTGATGGATCAGTCCTGAATCTTTTTAACCCTCGTCCAACCTCCCGGGATGTATCCTCTGGGTTTGATTGGGATCATATCGACGGGGAATCATTATATTCACTTCTGTACCGGGACCATCAGGGTTCGTAAATTCAATAAAACCATTGTGGAGTAATACAAATTTCTTCACAATTGCCAGACCGAGACCGGTCCCGGTGGGACGGGTGGTCACGAACGGCTTGAATATCTCTTCTGACAAGTCCGGATCCAACCCTTCACCATAGTCTCGCACTTGTAATAACAGTCCGGGATCGCCGGCTTCTTTCCCCGCTAACGGTACGGATGATTTAAGAACCACATCAATCTTCCGGATATCCCCGGTGGCTTGAACCGCGTTGGTAAAAATATTCTGCAATATCTGCCTGAACAATAGCTCATCAATATGGATTTCCGGAATTCCCGGCCTGGGTTGATATGCGATCTGAATATCATCAGCGAACTGAGTTTGAAAATCGTCAATGAATTCCTGAACAAATTTCGAGAAATTTACTCGGGCAATTTCCAGTCGGGTAGGTTTGGCAAATTTCAGAAAATCATCGATAATTGCCGTGAGACTCACCAGTTCTTTCTGAATTTCACTCATACTTTCCAACTGATCCGGCACCTCGATTTCATCCTGCAGAAGATTGACATTGCCCTGGATAACTGCCAGTGGATTACGGATTTCATGAGCAATCCCTGCGGTCATTTCTCCCAGAGCCGCCAGATGTTCCTTTTCGCGAACCTGCTCTTCCAAGACCTTCCATGCTGTAATATCCCGGAAAATGAAACCTGCTCCAATAATGGAACCAAACTCACCTTTTAGAAGTGTTGTGGATACTGAAAGCCACTTAGATGGCCTTCCCGGTGGTTCCCATTTCCACTGCTGCTGACGGTGCACATGCCGATCTTTGAGACACTCCGTCAGCATTGTGCTTATCAGACTGGCACTACCGAAAGTCTCATCACATGTCTGCCCGATGATATTCTGATCCCATAATTCCAGTAATCCCGGAATTTTTGTAGTGACGGAAGTAATCCGCCGATTCTTATCTACCGTTAGTATCCCTGAATTTACCGAAGACAGGAGACTTTCCTCCAATTCTTCCTTTCTACGGGCTTCTGTATCCAACTGCCGATTAAGATCTTCCAGGCGGGATTCATTCTCACGAATCGTTCTCAAAGTAGATTCAACAATACCGATGATTTTAGCCACAGGATCCTTATGCTGCTCCCCGGTGGATATAGTCGGCATCCTCTGCTCTTCTCGACTGAGGGTATCGTTCAGAAGCCGGAATGGACGTACAATTCGAGTGGCATAAAAAATGATGACCAGAAAACAACCGGCCAGACCCATAAGCAGGAACACATCCAGAAACCGCACAATTTGACGGATATTCCTGGATTGCACCAGATCCCGTTCCACAACAATCATGATCTTCTGAACCTCTGCATCCGGCGGATACGGAAATACCGCGGCCGTCACATCCTTGTTGTCAGACGCCCGATAACTGGTCCGTATACCTGACGACGCGGAAAGCCTGGCATACCAGATCTCACGCATAGGTGACATATCATCAAGCTTAATGTTCATCCGCAACTCGGGAAACAACTGATACACCATATCGTTCCGCACCAGATACACCCGGTCCAGTATATTCAGTCGTTGGGTAATGAGTTTTGTGCGGATTCGGCTCGGTACGGAGTCACTCCAGTCCGGACTCATGTCCAGTTGCTGTGAAACAGCCAGAGCAAGGCTGCAGCTGACATTGTTGAAATTAATATCTGCGGTTTCTTCCCAGAGCGTATCCAGGCGATGGATATTGATCATGGTACCGGCGCCAAAGATCCCGATCTGGATCAACAGCAGGAAGGAAAAAAACCATATTGTGGTCTGATAACTGACAGATCGGGAGGATAATGGGAAGAACAGTCCCGATCTCCCGGATGTGCTTTCGTCAGTCTTCCCGCTCATGGCCCATCTCCTGCTGAATGACAACACCGCATGCCGGCAACGCGGTTGTGAGATCATATACCTTAATATACCCGAGAGTGGGATCCATGTCCCGGAGTATCGGTACATCTCTCGGCAGATGATTCTCATGAAGGGTTGCAAAAAACTCCCCAACCGGATTCACCGCCGCAAATACCGGCAGTACTGTTTCTTCTATCTTCATGATGGAGGTTTTATATCGCAAGTATTTCTGCCAGTCCACACTCAGATACCGGGCACCGGTTTCTTCCATCTGTTTTTTGAGATCCTCAAGTGTTGCACCGGCATCAAGCGCATATGTTCTGTCCCGGTATGCCGCATAAATTGGTTTCATGGTAGTAAGATGGACTGATTGACCCCGGGAATCCAGAAACTCAATTACCTGTGTGTAACCTGATCGGACCTTATACACCGGTTTGAGATTTACAGCCATTATCACCAATCCCACAGCAAACAGACCGATTACAGCGCCTCGAAACGCAACTGAACGCCCTGAAACACGCGCCCTGATCTGTTGGACGGAATATCCTGTTGCCAGAGCGCCAAAGGGCAGAATGGCGGAAGGTGCCCGTGCAAGATGTGGAGACATCAAACTCAAAAAAATAAACTGGATTGAAAATAATAACCCCATGACCCGGGCATAACGGTTTCCCAAACTCAAAGAAAATATTACGCCGCCCACTGTCAGCACCAGAGGGAACAAACCGTCAAACCGGCGGAAAGTATTCAGATAAAACCAAGGAAAATCCAGACAGAAAGAGGTTTCTCCTGTCGAAAAGAATTTCAGTTTCAGGAGTGCAAAATATGATGCGGGCTGGGACCAGGTGTATTCCGGATAAAATGCCAGGAAATAGGCGGCATTGAGGAGTGCAAAAGAAATACACATCCCGAAGAACATCCCAAAAACACGGTGAAATACAGCTCCTGGTCTATCCCTGAGTGTGATCACGATATCAATTGCGACAATCAGAAAGACCATGAGTATCATTCTATAACTGGTGCCGACACAGAACATCATCACGGATCCCAGTAATATCATGATCCATGAACGTGAGGTTTTCCAGGAGCAGAACCAGAGCGCAATCGCCGCCATTAGAAGAAACATGGCATCCATTTCATGAAGTCCGGACCGGGAATAATGCACATGATACGGTTCGAAAGCCAGCCACAGACCGGCCATGATACCGGCAGCAGTGCCCAGATATCGCATCCCAAGCCATGTCGTCATACCAATAACACCCAGGCTGTACGCCACGGAATGCGCTATGACCATCCAGGGTTTCAAACCTGTGACCCACCCGGTAATACTCAGCAGGATGATATGAAACGGCTTTTGAAGAAATACCGGATATCCGGAAAACTGTTCCGGAGGGACGACGGATGCTGCGGAACTAAAGAACGGAAACCATTGGGTGATGAGTTGATCGGTGCGCCAGTACAGAAACCGGGTGCCCATGAAAAAGATACCCTCATCCCAGTAACAAAGACCTCTGTCCTGAATGTTGATCAGGCGGATAACCAGACCAATGCTCATTAGAGCTATGAGGGTCCAGATGATCCGTCTCCAGCCAGGTTCACTCCGCTGATTCGGTTCCGGATTCACAGGCGTGACCGTTTATTTTTTCTTTTCGGTCGATTTTTTGTCGTCGGGAAGGTCAATTGACAGGAACCTGAGGGCCAAAGTTTTCACCAATTTGACCTCAAGTTTCTTTTCGGGTTCGACCTCAACGCGATAGAGATAGCGCAGAATATTACACTGGTTCACCCAGATCAGATAGGGACCCGGTACAAGGCGGTCAAAATATGCAACTCCCATGAGATCCACTGCCGTCCGTGATGAAAACGCACTCCAGAAAGGATCAACATTTGCAAATTCCACGGCCGTCTGAATCTTGTCCTGATCGATTTTTCCTTCAGTATTGAGGATATCCAGAAACAGCGGATCTGCCGGAAAAATCGCGGCAATATTGACCGTGGATCCTCCCAGTTTTTGAATACCACCCTGGGTATCCAAACCATATCCGGCTAACTTGATAAAACCGGTCTTACCTGTTTTCTGATTTGTCTCCAGGAGGTTCCTGACAGACGGATTTCCAGCCAGCGGTTTGAAGTAAAATGCAGCGTTTACCTTGGCCGCATTGATATTCAGAGCAATTTTTCTGACCTGGTCAAGAGTCAGAACCGTGGACTCGGGAAATGCCTTTTTAATCGCTTCCCGGATCACCTGATCATTGATCTTACCTTCATTTACCTTGTTCATATAATCCAACGGTGACTCCGAATGAAATGCCCCGTCACCATCGAACCATGGACCAAATTGCGGTGTCTCCCCCGCCTGAGCACTGAAAAAACCCATGCACACTAAAAAGAAAGCGAAACTTGTAACCATGATTTTTTTCATATCATTATCCTCATAAATGATTCCCTGACGACGTGTCGGAATCATCCTTTATTTCTTTAAAACTTAAGTGTTCCCGCCACATATAGTACAGACCCATGAGTGTCGTAGGCAGCCACTGCACTACAACATGAAGAATCAAAGCATATGCCGCAGCAATACTATCTGTAAAATGAGTCACGGATCCATAACCGGATTTCCCAAGAATAATTATACAGGCTATCTCGAAAGGACCGAAATACCCGGGAGCCGCCGGCACAATGATCATCAGATTGACAAGCGCCATGGTGCTGACAGCGACGTGGAATCCACCCCAGAATCCGAACGCCCAAAGAACCACCATGTAGCTTGCAGCTTCCAGAAGCCACGTAAAAAGAGAAAGACCGGCCACCAGAAGAATATCTTTTGCACCACGCAGAGAATCCAGACCTTTGAAAAAATTTTCAAATATGTCAGTGAGTTTGGGATGGGACCGTTCCGGAGCAAACACCAGAATACGATCAAAGATCCATTGCGCCCAATTTTTATTTAAAACCACCAGGTAACAGATGAAGAGGGCTGTAAGAAAAATAACTGAACCGATCTGAATGGCCAGTTTGACCCGGGGATCACTCACCGGGTAAAACATCACTGAAATGAAGAGAAGTACCAGCATGGTCAAACCATCAAAAATCCGCTCAACACCTATGGTGACCAGAGATGCTCCTTTGGACACACCCTCTTTTTTCCCGACGATATAAGCCCGGTAAAAATCACCTATCCGTAATGGCAGAATGTTATTTGCCATGTAACTGATGATATATATCGGGAAAAACCGGCGGGTCGTGCATTTCTTGATTGGTTTCATCAGAAGCGCCCATCGGGTAGTTCGTACCCAGATAGCCAGAAAATAGATGAGAATAGCAGGAATCAGCCATATCAGGTCGACTCCCTTCATGGCGATCCATACTTTTCCAACGTCAACCCGGTCCAGGATCAGATAAAGAAGGCCTGCACTAATAATAATACCAATCAAAAAACGGATGCTTTTCAAGGTGTCGATTCCTTTTCCTCTGGTCGGGTACGCATGCGCAGCAAAAATGTTGCTTCTTCAATTCGCTGATCAACCAGTGTATTCGTATTTAAAACAATATCAAGCAGTTCAAGTGCATATTCCAGCTTATCTTTCCGAATGGCATCGTTTGCTTTTGAAATCAGGGCGATATCATCGAGATAAGCGTGTGCATCGCTCTCAAGATTTGCATATTCTTCATGAAGAGAAAGGTTACGGAGCTGCCTTAAAAACCGGGTAAACAGCAGTCGGGCTTTTTGAATTTCTCCGGATTCATATACCGACACACACGTTTCAAAAGTCCCGTGAATCTCATCCGGAAGCAACTCTTGATACTCCATGATAACGTCTTCAAGACGGATCAGATCTTCCGGAAGATTCCCATCCCCATCCCAAACGGGATCGATGAGTTCGGGATTTGACATGAGCTGGTTCCACTCTTCCAGCGCCGCTTCCATCCGATCACTGCTGATAAATTCATCCATCAGGTCAACGTATGATTGGATGACATTGTCCCGGGACTCATGAACAGCCTTCAGCCGCGATTCCAGGTAGAGATGAGAACTCCCGCTTCGAATCCGCGGCGCTATACAATCAGCACAGTGATTCTCAATCAGGGAAATCATGCGGTTCAATCTGTCCATTACGGAATTGTACGCCGATACCTGCAATGTGGACAATTCATCATTCAGCAGAATGAGATTTTCAATATCCTCAAATACGCCGGGTCCAAGATCTCCAGCCACAACCAGCGCCGACTGAAGATCCCCTTCCTTCAGATACAGTTGGAGCAATTGCTGCAGGGATTCCTGTGAAATCTCACGCTCCCTCATCAGATTTATCTGCCCGTTCTGGCTGCCTCGGGAAAATGAAAGCACTGTGCCTCGAATCATATCTCCCTGGGAGTTCACTTTTGACTGCTGCACCGGTGAAGTATATTGAAAAAACTCTCCATTCAACACGGTAACCAGGCTGCCGCGAACAACAAACTCACCTTCCGGTAGCACGGTCCGTGAGACACCGCTTTTGTCCGATGCAAGCACCTGAACCAACGTTCCTGAAGTGCTGAGTATTTCCAACTGGACACTGTCGGTCGCACGAAACAACTGTATTTCTTCCTCAGGACTGCAGTTGACAAGACTCACATTAATCTCAATGGGAATTCGTGTTTTCAGCCAATCCACCGGCCATAACGGAAAATTTAGATAATCCCCCGCCAGAAACAGAACTACACAGATTATGATAAAACCGAATAAGCGACGTAAAAACCTCAAAGCGACCTCGTCCCGAAACCTTTATCCGTACCCGCCAGATTAAAGAACAGAGACTCAAGCTGTAATCTCAGGTCCGGATGAAATACTTTAATGTTATTTATCCGTGTTAATCCTTCCAGAATCTGAACTCCGTGGAAAACAGGCATGGGACTTCCTCCGGGTAAGCAAACATCCATATGGTCGTCACCACGGGCAACAGCAGCTTTCAGATTATAATGCAGCCATCGATAGAAATCACTGACGGGACT
>SWBX01006533.1_pt1 | contig 34244 bp, 27 predicted proteins | sample 4693051 | NCBI WGS metagenome assembly SWBX01 (sample SAMN10267272, study PRJNA491770) | bioreactor metagenome | isolation source: DHS bioreactor inoculated with marine | place: Japan: Omine Ridge, Nankai Trough | reverse complement strand
TACTCTATGCCGGTTTATCCCGGCGACTCTGCTCGTGCTCGTAATCGTAATCGAAAAAAGACCACTTGACGGAAGGATGCCCACAAGGGAGCATCCCTACATGGTTCGTTCGACCATTACAGATTTTTGCCGCATGATGGTTTCCATTATCGCGCAGAGACACAGGGACGCAAAGAAAAACAAGAGAAAAAGGCTGGGATGTTGAATGCCGGGAAGCAAAACCTCCGCGCCTCAGCACCTCTGCGGGAGATAATCAACCATTGAATCCGTTGGCATATGATGGTTTCCTTTATCGCGCAGAGAACGCAAAGAACGCAGAGAAAAACAAAAGAAAAAGGCTGGGATGTTGAATACCGGGTAGTAAAACCTCCGCGCCTCAGCACCTCTGCGGGAGAAAATCAACCATTAGGTGGGTTGCCGCATAAGATTCCCGTTTCCACGGGAATGGTGACAGGCATTCACGGAAATAACGGATCAAAACACGATGTAAATACAAACAACCATCCCTTCCTCTGTCACGAAGTGATGGAGGAGGGGACCGAGGGGTAGAGGCCGCACGGATAAAGATGGCGATTTCCTGACATCCATGAAGGTCTTCCCGGAACATCTCCCGATACATGATCCAGTGCCAGATGTCTTTGACCGGGGTTTCAGCCGCGAGATTCCAAGGATCCGGCTCCCACCACTCCCGGAGACACCCTTTCTGCACGATGAAATTATCACCGAGTATTTTCCTGAATTTGTACCGGTCCTCCCAGTTACATATAACCATTAAATGTCTGTCGGAATCCACGTGGCTTCCATAGCTGATATTTGTCCAATCCCGAAGATACCAGTAGAAGGGCCAGGTGGCGTGACCCGTGACTACGACAGGTACTGATTTGTCCTGATTGGTATAGAAAGCCAGCTCTTCCAGATTATCCAGAATCCGTGTGATATCCCGGCTGGTGTGGACATAGCATATTTTTTCCACGGGATCGGCTTCGGTTCGCCAACAGGCCAGCACGGAGGTATGGATCGTGTACAGAACCATAATTCCCAGAATTCCATAGATTGGATATTTGATCCACCGTGAATAACCTGTTCGTAAGAAATCTGCCAGATAGATTGCTCCCAGCAGAATCACAGGTGTCATCAGGTTCACCAGGAACCATGGCACTTTCTGATCCACCAGAATGCAATAGAAAATACCGTTCAGGCAGATCCACCATACCAAAAAAGCATTCAGAAACGTGTGATGTGCCAGATATCCAAGCGTAACCACTGCCAATACCGCGCTGAGAATCACAGCCGCAAAAAGATGCGTATTTGTGACAAGATATGAACAGGTGATATGTGGTAGTGCCGGAAGAGCAGGTACATACCAAAGTCCAGCAGCGAATATCAGGATGCTTCCTGTAAAAATCCAGATCCCTGTTATGCGAAAAAACCGGTATAATATGCCAAAACTGACCACCGATGCCGGTAGGATGCCGTAGATCAGGATGAGATGAATATAGTGATGCGCCGGACCCGAAATCCGGGAAATAGCATGTTGGTGACTCCAGTAAACAAACCAGTTAAAAATTCCGTCCATGAATCCCGGTAAATTCGTAAAGCATGACGTGTACAGCAACGCATACACACTGATGAAACCGAGGGATCCCATCAGTAGTGTCCGGGCATGCTTTCGGGTATCACCAAAGGTTCTAATACTCAGGAGGATTAGACCGGTAAAGAATAATGTGAGAATAAACCACCAGTAGACATGCACCCATGTTGACCAATCGTAGAATTTGTACTTAACTGTCAAGTAAAGCAGGGCATAAAAACAAAAAGCAGTACCCCAGTATAGGCTTGAAAAGGTGGTTGCTGCCATTAAGGGATACTGCCGGATATTCCAGGACACCGACCTGAACCATAACCGGTTTCCTTCCACCTTCCGCCATGCACCCTGGATTGTTACTAATAGTGAGAAACTGGTGAGAATCCCAAAAAACCAGTATGCTTCGAATTTCGAGGTGCTCATGGATGCAGCAAAACAGGAAAACAATAGGAAATGCTTTATTTTTCGTGTTTTAAGATATCCTGCAAGTGCGAGAAAAGCTGCCACATTGAGGAGTGAATAATAGGCATCCTGACGAAGGAACCGCTGATAATACATAAATGCGGGGTCCAACACGAAAATGCCTGCGGCAATCAAAGCCGTAATTTCACACCAGACACGACGTGAAAAAAACAGGGTCAGGACCAGAAGGAACCCTGTAATAGCCGGTCCCATCCGCATGGTAAAATTGGATACACCAAAGAGCACAAGGGGAATCTGTCCGAAGTGAAACAGGAACGGTCCCAGACCCATGGGATCAAACAGATATCCTGATCCAGTATAATAGTTCCAGATATATTTTGCATAGTAACTCTCATCGTGATGAAACGGCCGGGCATCCAAGTGGTAAAATCGGGTAAACAAGACCAGCGTAAACAGGATCAACCACAGCATGAATTTCCCATCCCATCCACTCGATGCCGTTGTTCCGGCTGATTCACCTGTGACCGCATGTTGATCCAGCATGGGAGTATTTTCCCTTATTTTTCATGGATTTTTCAAGTAAATCAGGAAATGTCTTGCATGAACACCCATGAACAGGGACAGTGGTCTCGGATGAATATGTAATGAACGGGTTTCCATTGAATACCGGATATATTTCACTTTTATGCGTACTGTGTGTATAATAAGTACAAGAGAGGTATTTGATATGGAAACAAACAAGCAGCGACATAACTTAACGTTCAGCCCGGAGATATGGAACATCCTTACTGAACTGAAGCGGGTGCAGGGGAAGAGCATCAGCCAGGTTATTGAGGAAGCAGTCAAGAGCCATATTAAGAGCAAGGGTTACAACGGTGCTTATTTCAAAATGATGGCTGATTCTGAATACTGCGATGACAGGGAAAACGAGGAATTGACAAAGGTTCTTGATTCGCTCACTGAACTGGATTTAGAGATTTCGGCTGAATATGAAATATAAAGCGCGCTTTACAAGAAAGGCGCACAAAGTTTTACAGGGACTTCAAAAAACAGACCGGGACCGGACAATAGCAGCACTTAAAAACATGCTGGATCATTATGACGGAAAGACGCACACCACCAGACCGGACGTGAAAAAGTTGCAGGGCAAGTATAGAGGAATTTTAAGACTTAGGGTGGGTGAAATGCGAGTAATCTTCAAGATGTCCGGAAAAACATTTGTAGTGCTTGTGATCGATATTGTAAGCAGGAGCGATGCATACAAGTAAAAAGATACGCGACGGTTTCAAATGTGTGACATCTCCTGTTTCGTGCTCGTGCTCGTGCTCGTAATCGTAATCGAAAAAAGACCACTTGACGGAAGGATGCCCACAAGGGAGCATCCCTACATGGCTGGTTCGACCATTACGGATTGTTGCCACATCAGATTCCCGTTCCCACGGAACTGACGACGATAGCCTCCTCTTTTCGTCCACTCCTCTTTTCGTCCATTCCTCTTCCCGTCCATTCCTCTTCCCGTCCACTCCTCTTTTCCTCCATTCCTCTTCCCCGGGCCTACCAGCCGAATCGTTCCCAGTCCCAATTCCCCAGAAAATCCATGGCTTCGGAATCGATCATGGCGCCGTAGAAATCCACTGCACCGGATGAGATGATACCATCGGGCCAGGTGAAGTTCAGCACATCGAATGTAAAAACGCCCACCGGTACGTCCATGACGATGAGATCCAACGCGGGACCCGTCCAGGAGGGATACCAGAAATATGCACCGTACACGTCCAGAAGAATAACTATGGGAACGTTTTGGTATGTCTCCGGTCCGGGATTGGTGATCGTCGCGGTCAGATCTAATGTGTCACCGGGCCTATAGAATGCCTGGGAGAGTTCCAGGTTCATGCCCAGGGGTTTCATGGTGGTGGAGATGGGGTAAGTCAGACTCGGTATAAAATCAGATCCATTCATTCCCCAGGTACCGGTGAACAACCCGCGTTTTTCTGATGTACCGGCAGCGGCAAAACATGTCAGGTGTGCCAGTTCTTCCGGTGAAAATTCGGTATCGATCCGGGTCCAGTCTGTGGGGCGAAGTCCTGTCTGGGACCGCCAGACTCCGTCGTTCCGCGAGAAATAATAAGTATCACCGTAATCGAAGGTCACGCCCCGGGTTCGGGGAATTACCGATGTTGCCGGTACGGCCGGTGATTCAAAGGAGGGTGCCCAGTTTTCACCGAAATCAGCGGTGCGGTAGAGACCTTCATTGGTGACTGCCCAGAACACGCCGTATCGCTGGGGATCAGCTCCCACCATATCCACATAATGGTCGCCGGGATCACCGGGTAAACCGTTACTCTTCTCGATAAATGTACCTGAGCCCGAATCCCAGACAAAGGTGCCGCCGCCGCCATGGCTGGAGACAAATATCCAGGGTTCGTCGTTGGTATTGGTGTAATCGGTATGGGTGACTGATGTGATGAATCCTCCCGGTGGTTCCGGGTTCATGGGACGGGAATTCCAGGTTTCACCGTCGTCGAGACTGACAAAGGGGCCGTTACCGTATGTGGCGAGCCAGATCGGACTGATCCCCGTATTCTGTTCAATAATAGCAAGATCCACAATATTTGCGCCGAATGCAGCACTTAAATCTTTCCGCACCCAGTGTCCGGCACCATCGGTTGTTTCATAGATCCGGTGTTCTGATTCTGCGGCATTGGTACAGCCGATAATAAGTCGTAAATGATTAGTATGATCGATATCGATGGTGCGAACATACTGGAATTCAGCCGGAATATCGTTACTTCGTTTCAGCCAGGACCAGCCGGATTCCTCGGATTTCCAGACACCACTGCCTTCGGTGGCAACATAAATTGTATTCTCATCACTGGGATCTACCACAACATCGTTCACCTGGAACGGCAGTGCAATGAAATATTTAGCCAGGTTTTCCCACGCCGCCATAGTGTTATCCGTCTGCCAGATCTCCCCGTTTCGCCGCATGACCCAGACACGGTTCCGGTACGGGTCCGCCGTCACCATCTTGGTGGTCACCCGGGGATCAAACTGCCCGGTCCAGTCCCAGGTATCACCGCCATCCTGACTGTAAAGCACTTCCGGCCAGGGTCGCTGCACCTGTGAAGAGACGGCCATGAGGAGGTCCGGTGACCCGGTTTTCAGACAGATTCCCTCCCAGTAATAATTGTAATCAGCGACCTTTTCAAAATTCAATCCGCCATCCACACTGCGGAAAACACCTTTCCATACCACGGGCATCCAGAACGTATCCGTGTTCACAGGATGCTGAATGATTTCCTGAACCATCCCGCCTTCCAGGCCCGCCGGGGACCATTCCTGGAACGACCGGCCCCAATCCGTTGATTTCAACAGAACCCTGCCGCCTGCGCTGTTTTCACAGCCGGCATAGATGACATCGGGATTGGCCAGATCCTGATGGATAACATATACATCCTGGATTCCGTCGGGTACCGGCACAGGAATCCAGGAATCACCCCCATCTTCCGATCGATAAATTAACTCACTTGCATTATGATCTTCAGTGGTCCGGGACGTACCCAGAAACAGTTCAAACCGGCCGTCATATTCGATACCGGTCATGGCACGGGCACTATCCAACGGATCTGCAGTACCGTAAATGACCCCCATCCGCTCCCAGGTGGATCCACCGTCAACAGATCGGGCTGCGGATACCATGTTTGCGGAATAAATGGTCTGTGGATCCAGTGAGTTTCTTACCAGTGCGGTAATTGTATAATTGGGTACACCGTTATTGGATTCGATCCAGGTCACACCCCCATCCATGGACCGAAAAACACCGGTAGAATCCGTCCCAAGCAAAATATCCTGTTCGTTGACCGGACTGAAACTAACACACCGAAAATCCACTTCTTTAAGACCTTTGTTCCGGACCTGCCAGGTATCCAGTGATCGTAAGTACACCAGGCATCCCTGAGCGCTGCTGACAAAAATATCACCGGATCCGGACTGTTCTTTGAGGTTACCATAATATGTACTGGGAAGTTCGGGCGAATTCAAGGAACGCCATTGGTTGTTTTCCAACCGGGAAACCCGGGTCCGGTTTTCCACCACCAGTGTTGGTTCGCCCACCATGGTGAACAACAGGTTACTGATCCCATACTCAAGAAGATCAGGAATCTCCGGTAACTGCTCCCATTGGGAAAATCCCCGGTCAACCCGGTACACCTTGCCGCTTTGCGTTCCCACAAACAACATATCCGGTGTCGTGAGATCCCGGCACATGGCCGAAACAACCTCATCGATCTCAGGAACAATTTCTTCTGTTGCAATCGTCCATAAACCGGATTGGCGTTGCAGTTTGATGATACCTTTTTGAATCGTTGCGGAATACAGTGTATCCGGATCATCCGGGAACATCACCAGATCTTCCTGGGAGACAACTTTCCAGCCCTGTTCGTAAATATACTCGGATAACCACTCACCACCTGATTTGTAAAACCGGTAAATGCCCGATGCACCGGCCACAAACGCTTCATACGGATTGACGGGATTGACGGTGATACTCTTGAAATGGTGAAGATACCAGGGATGCGGTAACGGAACCTCTATTTCCTGCCATGTCTCCCCCAGATCTTCTGAGACAAATATAAAATAATGGGTGGAACCGGCATATAAAATCTCAGGATTTCCTCCGGAAGATTCCACGACGACATAACTGCCGATCGCCTGTTCAGTCCAATCCCTGCCATTGTTGACAGATCGGTATAAGCTGTCATTAGTCCCCCCGATGATAATGTCCGGATGGGACTCACAAATGTCAATTGATCGTAACGATCCGATACTGGATCCCACCGGTGACCATACTTCCAGAGCCTGTCCCGGAACCGTCAGAATAAACAAAAAAATGCCAATAAACCCTGATTTCAAAACCGTCATGATTTCCCCTCCTCCGAATATAGCTAAATCTAAACTTTCAATATCATACAATCCAATAAACTACAATCGGTTTGGCGAATATTCATGGTGTGGAATGTTAGGGTGCATGGCGTTAAGATGGTGCTGTCTGCCGTCAAATATCTGAATCGCAGATTACGCTGATTTTTGGATTTCGCTGATTATTGGATGATGCAGATTTCAGCCAAGATGATAGCAACGTCATCCTTTAGCCTTTGACTTTTTACCTTTGACCTTACCGAGCGCAGCGAGGTTCCCTCCCCTACCAGCCGAATCGTTCCCAGTCCAGGTTACCCAGAATATTCGTACTACCCGGCACTAACATAGCGCCATAGAAATCCACCACACCAGATGAAGGGCCGGTATCGGGCCAGGTAAAGTTCAGCACATCGAATGTATAAACGCCCACCGGTACGTCCATGACAATCGCATCTCCGGTGGTGTTCCACGATGGATAAAAGAAAAACTCACCATAGGCAGCCAATAAAATGACCACGGGGATATTTTCATACGTCTCCGGTCCGGGATTGGTGATCGTCGCGGTCAGATCGAATGTATCATCGGGCATATAGAACGCCTGATTGAGTTCCAGGTTAATGCCCAGTGGTTTCATGGTGGTGGACAGGGGATAGGTCAAACTAAAGGTTCTATTCCCGCCATTCATTCCCCAGGCGCCGGCAAACAACCCGCGTTTTTCTGGGGTGCCGGTAACAGCGATACGGGATAGATGTGCGAGTTCCTGTGGGGTCAGATTGAGGTCTATTTGTGACCAATCATCGGGGAAAACATCTGACTGTGAGCGCCAGACACCGAAGTCCCGATCAAAATAATATGTATCACCATAATCGAATGTTAAACCACGTGTGCGCGGAATCACGGAGGTTGCCGGTGAGGATGCCGTTCCAAAACTTGCAACCCAGGTTTCACCAAAATTATCGGTCTTAAATAGACCCTCTGTTGTGATCGCCCAGAAAACCCCGTACCGGTGGGGATCCGCTGCCACCATATCGACGTAATGGTCACCGGGATCGCCGGGCAACCCGGTACTCTTCTCGATAAAAGTTCCTGAGCCCGAATCCCAGACAAACGTGCCGCCGCCACCATGACTGGATGCAAATATCCAGGGTTCGTCGTTTGCGTTGGTATATTCGGTATGGGTCACTGATGTGAGTAACCCGCCTGGTGGTTCCGGGTTCATGGGGCGGGAATTCCAGGTTTCACCACCATCGAGACTGACAAAGGGGCCGTTACCGTAGGTGGCAAGCCAGATCGGACTGATCCCCATATTCTGTTCAATAATAGCAAGATCCACGATATTTGCGCCGAATGCGGCACTTAAATCTTTCCGCACCCAGTGTCCGGCCCCGTCTATTGTTTCATAGATCCGGTGTTCTGATTCCGTGGCATTGGTACAACCGATAATGAGCCGTAAATGATTATTATGATCGATATCGATGGTTCGGACAAACTGGTATTCCGGCGGCAGATCGGCACTTGTTTTCAGCCATGACCAACCGGATTCCTCGGATTTCCACACCCCTTCGCCTTCTGAAGCCACGTAGATGGTGCCATCATTTACCGGGTCGATCGCCACATCATTCACCTGAAACGGCAGCGCAATAAAATACCGGGCAAGCTTTTCCCATTCTGCCATTGTATTGTCCGTCTGCCAGATCTCCCCATTCCGACGACACACCCAGACACGGTTCCGGTAGGGATCCGCCACAACCATTTTCGTTGTAACCCGGGGATCGAACTGACCGGTCCAGTCCCAGGTATCACCGCCATCCTGACTGAAAAGCACTTCCGGCCAGGGTCGCTGCACCTGTCCTGCAGCGGCCATAAGCAGATCCGGTGTGCCGGTTTTCAGGCACATTTCCGTCCAGTAGTTTCCATATTCAGATACCTTTTCAAAATTCAAACCACCATCCACACTGCGGAAAATACCTTTCCATATTACCGGGAACCAGAATGTATCCGTGTTCACAGGATGCTGAATGATCTCCTGGACCATCCCAGTTTCCAAACCCGCCGGAGACCATTCCTGGAATGATCGGCCGCGATCCGTTGATTTCAACAGTATCCTGCCGTTTCCACTGTTTTCGCAGCCGGCATATAAAACATCGGGATTGACCAGATCCTGCCGGATAACATGAATGGCGCGAACACCATCCGGCAACGGGACCGCAATCCACGTCTCACCATCATCTTCCGATCGATAGATTGGTTCTTGCACATTTTGAGATTCATCCGTCCAGAAAGTGCCCATAAACAGCTCAAACTGCCCGTCATATTCAATTCCGGTCATAACATATACATTATCCAGTGGATCCGAAGTACCGGCAATAACACCCATTTGCGACCAGGTCGTGCCGCCATCAACAGACCTGGCGGCAGAATTGATGTTTGCGGAATAAATAATCTGCGTGTCCAGTGTATTCCGTACCAGGTCAGACACCGTATAATTCGGCACTCCGGCATTGGATTCAATCCAGGTGACACCACCATCCATAGATCTGAACATACCTGAACTATCGGTACCGATGAGGACATCCAGTTCGTTGGCGGGATGAAAGCTGATACTTTTGAAATCCAGTTCCCTGAGACCTTTATTCCGGATCTGCCAGGTATCCAGCGATCGTAAATACGCATAACATCCCCGACTGCTGCTGACAAAAATATCACCGGACCCCGACTGTTCCCGCATAGCACCATAAGATGTATTGGGAAGTTCAGGCGAGTTCAAAAATCGCCATTGGCTGTTCTCCAACCGATAAACCCGTGTCCGGTTTTCCGCCACCAGTGTTGGTTCGCCCACTGTCGTGAACAACAGGTTGCTGATCCCATATTCCAAAAGATCCGGAATATCAGCCAATTGTTCCCATTGCGAGAAGTTCCGGTTCACCCGGTACACCTTCCCGCTTCGCGTTCCCACATACAGCATGTCCGGCGTGGTCAGATCCCGGCACATGGCCGAAACAATTTCATCGATCTCAGGAACAATTTCATCCGCTGCAATCGTCCATAAACCGGACTGCCGCTCCAATTTGATGATCCCTTTTTGAATCGTTGCGGAATACAATGTATCCGGATCATCCGGGAACATCACCATGTCTTCATGAGAAACCGCTTTCCAGGCCTGTTCGTAAATATACTCCGATAACCACTCACCACCCGATTTATAAAACCGGTAAATACCCGAGGCACCTGCGACAAACCCTTCATACGGATTGGTGGGATTGACGGTGATACTCCTGAAATGATGAAAATACCAGGAATGCGGGAGCGGAATATCAATTTCCTGCCACGTCTCCCCCAGATCTTCCGAGACGTAAATAAAGTAATGATACGACCCGGCATATAAAATCTCAGGATTTCCACCGGAGGATTTGATTACTGAGAAATAACCATTTGCCTGTTCGGTCCATTCCCGGGCGTTGTTGATTGATCGGTATACGGAATCCTGAGCACCCCCGATGATAATTGCCGGATTGCTCTCACAAACCTCAATAGACCGGAGTGATCCAATACTGGATCCCACAGGCGCCCATACCTCCAGAGCAAACCCCGGTACTGCCATAACCAATAACAAAACACTGATAAATCCTGTTTTCAAAACCGTCATGTTGTCCCTCTCCTCCGTATGCATTCAAGTCGGCTATTTCTATATCATGTGTTCCGTTAAAGTGCAATCGGTCTGGCGAATATTGATGTAACGGAGTATTAGGGTGCATGTCGTTAAGATGGTGCTGTCAGCCGTCAAATGAGGTTCCGGATCTCAACCTGATCACGCTTCACGGGTTGCAAATGACTTCCCGTCCGGAATGACGAGACAATTTACGATTTCACTACCAACAACCATCCCTTCCTCTGTCACGAAGTGATGGAGGAGGGGACCGAGGGGTAGAGGCCTAAAGGTTTCCCGGCAGACCGCTGAATTTGAGACTGGACCAGTAGTAGGGATGAATGCTTTTGACCAGGGCTTCTTCCCGCTGGGCTTCGGCCAGAGCATCAATGGGCCGTTTACTGTTGCTCACGTGGTCCGTGAACTTGCGGATGATCCGCCGGGCCGCCCCTTGTTCCACGGTCCAGAGAGGCGCCACCATTCTATCCACACCTTTACACAGCATGGCTTCGGCAATGGACACGCCCACCCGGTCAATTTCGGAATCATAGAGTTGATCCGATTCACATGCCACCATGATCATCAGGGCCGCCACATGGAAAATATGCCGGGCAAACACATCCATGATGGTGAGGGGTTCTCCGCCGGCGAACAGCAGCCGGGAAAGAAACGGCTGGAACCGGTCAAATGTGCAGTGAGACTCCAACAAAATACTCCCGGCGGATGCACTCTCGTCTGTAAATTTCTCCCGGGTGGCTTTCCCTGAAGTGAACCATTGATACAATTCACCCCTCAACTCATCCCGATCACAGTCAGCCAGCGTATAGATACCGTAGGGGTCACGTTCTTCTTCCGGTTCCGGATGAAGGGGTGTGAAGACCCGGAACGTGGCGTCCGAAAACGCATTCTCACTGGGTTTTTCACGGCTGAACACGTTGTAAAAAAGCCAGGGTGACCGGAAGTAATTAAAAGATCGACCGGGAAAGATAAAGTATGGTTTGGGGGAGGCGCTTTCCCGGTCGATCAGAGCTTCAAAGGGGATGCGGGACAGAATTTCACTGACAAAAAGCACAATTTCCTGGTCCGGCGCCATAACGTGAGAAATGGGCCGGATCAACAGATCGTATAGCGTTTCATACAGAACCCTGTCCTGTTTATGGATGGATTTTCGTCGGGGATGAAACTCCACGTGAACCCCGCAGATCCGCAGCAGAAAATGCGAAATACTCATGAGTTCCACACACGATTCCACCAGAGTGCGAAGTCCCGGTTGACAGCGGCCGAGTTTCCGGTTTTTCCGTCGGAGAATTTTCAGGTGGCGGGTATAACCATCGATATTTCCAGCATCGAAATCCGGTGGCAGGGATTCCAGTGTATGGAGAATACCCGCGGCATCATCCAGAAAACCCGTGGCGATCCCACGGATTTCCGCAGTCCGCTCCGCGACATCGAAACCCAGCGGCCAGTGTATTAAATCGCCCCGGGAAGAAAACTGCCTGACAAGATGGCGTACAGAGTTCTTATCGATCTGTGTGTGTAATGCTGAGGAAGCATTTGAAGGATCCACACAGCAGATATGCAAGCAGTCTTCTCCCAGGACGTAACCGGTAATACAGACGGGACGTTCCGACAGATGCCGGGAAAAAACACCCAGGAGTGAATCCAGATCGGTTTCTTCTCCAGTGATGAATTCCCCGGTGGTCTCGTCGGATATGAAAATCTGGTGAAACGTAGCATCCAGATCGTGTTTTACGGAATTTTTTTCGGTATCTTCCGGCGTGTTAATAATGGACTGAGGACCGTTTAAATACCGATTCTGAAGTTCCAGAAACGTGCGGTAAAGATCATTGATCTGAGGGTCGTTCAGTGCCCGGACATAATATGAGAGACTATCGGCGAACAGATCCGCCCGATCATTTTCCAGGATACGGAGCATCAGGTTCCAGGTATCCGGCTGTTTTCTTCCCTGAATCTCCAGGCTGTTAATGATGGCCGGTCGGAAAACACTGGAGTAATTCAGCCGGGATCCCATATTTTTGAACTGTTTTCGATGTGTATGGAACCGGGATTCCGCCTGCTGATAATACGTCAGAGCTTCGTCCTGCTGTTCAGGAATCCCTGCCATACTTTCCGCCAGCCCGAACTGAAGCGTGACGAACAACTCATGGGAACGCGTGCCATTTTCAATCAGGCTGTTGATGGCCTGGAGAAAACATTTCCGGGCTTCTTTGGGATTGTCCCGTGCCATCCAGTACCGACCCAGCACGCCGGCGGTCCGGGCCATATCCTCGTAACACTGTTTATCCTCAAAGATAGCCAGCGCCGTCCGCAACAGATCAAATACCTCCCCACCGGCAAGACGTGTCATGAGAGTAGAAGCGAGATGCACGGCGGCGGCAGCATACCGGGTATCTTCCCCGGTGCTGGATTTGAGCAGCCACATGGCTTTACGGTGGTACCGCTCCGCACGACGGACATAACCCCGGTGCCGGTAGATCAGCGCCCGTGTGGTCAAAGCACTTGCCTGAAGTCCCGGTTGAGATTTAAACGCGGCATCATCTTCCTGAAACATCCGCCCATATACCCGGTCCGCTTCCGTGATGTTGCCGATCCGGTACAGATAACCGGCAACATTCTGTCGGAAATTAAATCGGTTCAGCGGTTGGATTTGCGAATCTTTTCGGTTGAGAATCTGCTGACCCTCCAGAAAAAGATCATGAGCTTTTGCCAGATCACCCCACTGACAGGCCAGTTTTATCCGGGATGCCAGGATCATAATTTGATAATCCGGGTTCCCGGCCACCGTCTCCCAGGCACGCGTGAACAGTGAATCCGCCACATCCCCTTCATGACCGGCCAGATGAACCAGTCCGGCGGAATGATAAAGCGCTCCTTTCAAATACTCCGGGAGCGTCCCGCACCACCGACCCGTCTCGGAATACACCCGGTCGGTAAATGCACATTTTTCCGCTTTATACGTCTCCGGTTTACTGTTATCCAGCGCATGCTCCAGATTCTCCCCCTGCTGAAGAATATTGGCCACTTCCAGATTACGAAGCCATACCAAAGTCTCAGATATAACCCGGGATGATTCAGTAAATTTTCCGTGAGCACGATACAACTCAGCCCGATACCGCAGAATCGACTGGGCCGCTGCAGTATCGCCCCTGCCGTTGAGAATGCGGCCGGCCATATCCAGCAGACCGCACGCTGCATCCAGTTCGTCATCATTCCGAATAGCCTCAATTACAGCCATCGGATTCCGACGAAGATGATCCAGTAAGACGCGAATTACCGCAATAACCGCACCGGGATCCGCTTCCCAGATTACCCGGGCCAGGCCGGTGGTTTTTTCCATGAGCTGCCAGAACACGGTTCCGGGAAGTTCCACCGTCCGATCCAGAACCACTGACACCCGACGGAACCGATCCGCCAGATCCAGGCAATCCGCATTGGATAATCCGGTTATCCAGTGATTCGCCAGCGGATCTTCCAGGGAAAACCCCAGAATACCGTCAAGGGTATGTCCCAGGGAATCCGTCATGCCAGTGTGTTTAACTCCTTGAGATCAAAATTGTCCCGCAGCCATGCAATCACCATGTGTTCCCGTCGAAGCTGCATGCACTGCCAGGGGGTCAGTCGATCCAGTTCAGCCACCGGGGTGTACCACCATACGAACCGGTCCCGCTCCTCAGGTATCATCTGCCTGATAATGGAGTTGATCAATTTCAATTCGATACAGTTCCAGACCACCAGAACGATCTGATTGTTACTGGTAAGAATGGAGAGATTCGTGAATTCCGGATGGTCAAACTCATGGGATATCATAAAGGAAACATCGTTTATCCAGGTGATTTCCCGGAGGTATGGGTCGCCGATCCCATTAACATACACGGTGATTTCCGGCCGGGGATTCAGTGGTTTGTCCATGAGAACCCGAATCATCTCATCACCAATCTCAAGGGAACCCGTCAGGGTATCCGCTGCATCCAGTGATATGGCATACTGTTCATTCCGGTTCATCACCACCACATAATGATTATCCGACACCGATTCCATCGGACCGATCCCGGGTTCAGGCACCATATTGGGCGTTTGAATGCAAGCGCCTCCATCCAACACGGTATGGGAAAAAACCGACGGATCCGGAACAAGACTGAGATGTTGAAATCCCCGGCCTGTAAGATTCCTGAGGGTTTCCAACTGCTCCTTCACACGGGTTCGCGTCTCAATGACTATTCCCTTCACATCCGTCGCAACCGCCCCGGTCATGCAAGCACGCCACACCGAGTATTGTGCCAACGCCTGAGCTGACGCGGACAACCACTTTCCACCCGCGAGGGACACACGGACACGAAGATCATTAACAACTTTCCCGGTGGGTAATTTTGCCTCCATGTTCTTATATTTGGATTCAGCCCGGGCATCCCCGGATCGTCCATCGGCAAATGCCGATGCTTCGGTATCCAGATGATCGAACAGCAATTTTTCTTCCATGTTCTCTCTGTTTTTCTTCTTGTTCATAACAAGCTCCTCCTATTCGGTTTGAAGCTTATGTCTGATCAGGCAATCCCTGAGTTTTTTCTTGAACCCATGGTAGATCACACCGATATGGTTTGGCGTGATGGCCATTGAGCCGTTTCCAAGGTTCCGGCTGATTTCCCGAGCGGATATCCCCAGAATGCGCTGGATGACAATCCGCCGTTTCAAGGTATCCAGGGAACTCAGAACCTCCCGGAACAGAACTCGAAGTTCTTCACCATACAGCGCTCGATCAGGCTCGATTACCTGATACCCGGGGATGGTCTCAATATACTCTTCCGGTAATTCCTCGGCTGTTTCCCGGGAACCATTCACGGTCCGCGGCCGGTGAAGCGCGTCTTTCTTCCGGTTTCGCAATGTGTCCAGAAACGTGTACCGAACCAGTTCCCGGTAATACGACCGGGTAATCTCACCCCGGGACTGGAGCCGGGACAGCACCCGTTCCAGCGTGGTATGTGAGAAATCCTCGGCAAACGCTTCCTCGCCAAGCGCCTGCAATCCATACTGAAATGCATAGCGTCTCATCCAGATAAATTCCTCTTCTATCTGCTTCCCGGTGATCGAATCACCAGAAATAAATTCGTCCCATAACATGCTCTGTACGCTCCCCCATCGTAATTGCACAATCCGGTTACTTTATTAACGTAGATTCTACGCCTTTTTTTACAAAAAAAATGGTCAGAACAGCTGAATAGCCGCGGCTCAGGCCGCGAATGCCTTATTTTTAGAGGGTCTATGAGCGCGCGACATCTGAGCTAGACCATATCCGAAAAGGGTAAAGACTGGAATAGAAAGACATAATAGTCTATTCCCTATGTGAATTGTACGGATTGAAATTGGTTTTTTGCCTATATTTTACTTTTTTCGCCTGCACGGAGGGTGGCGCCGGCGTCTCTGCCGGTGATTTGGAAGGTGCCGAATTGAAAAACCGGATCGAGTGAGATAGAAACAGACGGAGTGATTGATGGGTGATCCCGTTATGGTACCAGGGAAAGGATTCGGTATGGCCGAAACAGTAAAAAAACTAAAGCGCATCTGTCTGGTTCATCCCGCAGGATCAAACTGGTTTCCCGGGTACCGGGATTTCACGCCCATAGCCAATCGGCTCCCACCTGTCGGGATTCTATCCATCGCGGCCTGTCTGGAAGCACGGGGTCATATCGTGCATGTTATCGACTGTCTGGGACCGGAACCCCCGGAAAATATCGATGCTGCTGTCCGTGATATTCTGGCGTTCCAACCGGATTTCGCAGGATTTAGCACCACCACATCTTCATTCCCTGATGCGGCTGAAATGGTTGAGAAACTAAAACAGAGCGAACCCCGGATCATCACCGTCAACGGGGGACCTCACGGATCCGCGCTGAAAGAATCACTTCTCAAATCCTGCCCCGCCATGGACTGTGTGGTGTATGGTGAAGGTGAACCGGCCATGATTGAACTGGTTGAGTCCGCATCGCCTGGAACCACATCGGGAACGGTCTGGCGAGCCGCTGATGGGGCAATCACCGTCAATCCACCCCGGACGGATGCGCAGGATCTGGACGCGCTGCCCTGGCCGGCGTACCATCTGCTGAAACATTTCCCAAAAAAATACAACCTGCCCATGTTCGGATATGTAAATTCACCGGGAACATCCATGATCACCAGTCGGGGCTGCCCCTACCAGTGCTCATACTGCGACCGGTCCGTGTTCGGAAAAAGTTACCGGTACAACTCAGCGGATTACGTGTATGAACACATGAAATACATGGCTACCCGGTTTGGGGTCCGGCATATCATCATCCAGGACGATCTCTTCACCACACACCGAAAACGGGTTATGGAAATCTGTCACCGGCTTATTGAAGAACCCCTGGGTATCCAGTTCAATTGCGTTGTCAGAGTTCAACACACTGATCCGGAACTACTGAAACTGTTGAAAAAAGCCGGCTGTCTTCAGGTTTCTCTGGGAATCGAATCCGGTGACCCGGACCAGATCAAAATCCATAAAGGCGATGTGACACTCGAACAGGTTCAGGATACTGTCGCGCAGATCCGGGAAGCCGGTCTCCGGGTGAAAGGTCTCTTCATTATCGGGCTTCCCGGCGACACCGAAGCTTCCATCCGCCGTACCGGTGATTTCGCCATCTCCCTGGACCTGGATAATCTCAACTACGCCAAATTCACACCCTTCCCCGGAGCACCGGTCTGGGACAGCATCCATGAGCAAGGCACCTTCCATGAGGACTGGCGAAAAATGAACTGCCTGAATTTCGTCTTTCTTCCCGGTGATATCGCATCCTTTGATACGCTGGAATCCCTCTACAATGAACAGGTCAAACGGTTTTATCGTTCAAAACCTTTCCGGAAACGGTTCATTAAAAATATCTGGCAGCACCGGGATTCACTGAAACGGTTCCTCGTTCACCTGCCGGCATTCCTTCAGGCCGGTCGGCGGTTTTCGAAGTAGCTGCCGCAATGGTCGCCGCGCCACCCACTTTCCCCTCAAGTCTAAACACTTTCCGGACAGGGTCTAGGTAAAGATTTTCTTTGCAATATCGATCAGACCTTGCGGGAACCGTCGATCCGGCAGATTTTCAAGGATATGGAAGGCTTCTTCCACCGTCCGGTTCCGGCGGTATTTCCGGTTCTGGCTGGTACATGCTTCCAGAAAATCCGAGACAGCAATGCAAAGTCCCCGTGGTGAGGCCGGTGTATTACCCGGGTATCCGTTTCCGTCAATATCCTGGTGATGTTCACTCACGAGTTGCGCGATCCGGGGAACACCCAGCGCGTCCAGGATCTGTTTACCGTATCCCGGGTGGAGATAGAGTAGTTTCCATTCATCTTTACACAATGGGGCGATTTTATTGAGCAGGCTCCGGGGCAGCAGCAGCTTCCCGATATCGTGAAGATATCCCGCCCAATACAGTTCCTCTGCCTCTTCCTTCGAGCCATCTTTCCCCAGCCAGTTCGCCCATAGTTTGGAACTCAGTTGAGCCACTGATCGGGAGTGGTCCCGGCCGGTGTACCAATCTTTCGCTTCCAGCATAATGACCATGGCTTCAAAGAATGGTTCCATCTGCTTGAGATCAACAGCCTTTTTGCGGATAAGATCCAGAGCATAATCCACCACGAGAAATTCCTGCAGCGCATTGGGATAGATGGAGGATTCCGCGATGGCCCGTGAGAGGTGCGAGATCATCCGGCGGGAATCATCTTCAATCTCTGCCATCCGGGCCAGCATACAATAAACCGCCGGCCGCAGCGTGGCCGCTCTCTGGGATGAAACGGACTTCCGGTGAATGAGACTATCCAGGAGTTTTCCGGCTTCTCCCAACCGGCCTTCCAGCAGGTAAAGCTCCGCCATTGTTAATTTAAAGAAATACAAAATCATGGGCTGACCCTGAAGATGACTGACTTTTTCAACCCATTTCCGGGCATTTTCTGCCGCCCGGACACGCTCCGGCGGGGGGAGTTCCCACCCGAAATTGATCCAGCAGTCGGCAATATGAAGTGTTTCCCGGATAATCAGATCGTTCCGGGACATACCGAACCATTTTTCCAACTCCGCAGGGAGTGTGTGTTCGATATGTTCAAGTGACATCAGAAAATTGGGAACCGCATCCATCCATTTGCGATTGAACCGGAGGATTTTCCCTTTCAATTCCCAGTATTCCGCAGCGAGAGGATGATCCCTGTCTGTAAAATGAAGCCTCATCCGGTTCAGATGTGTGTCCGCATCTTCCAGTCGGTATACGGACAGACTGTACCGGGAAAGCAGAGACAGATGATGCGCGGCAATGAGTCCGGGCGATACCCGGGCCGCCACCTCGGCTATCCGCATCTGACCGATCCAGGCGGATATATCATCACCCCGCTTGAATAACGTCTCGGAACTGGTGAGTGCTGTATTCAGGATCTCGGGCACATCCGGCGGATTGTCTTTGTACATATCGTCTAAATGATTTTCAAGGTTTTGAGTGAGGTTCAGCCATTCCACCACAATGGTCGCATGCGCTTCCTGAGCTTTTTGTGACGATGTCGTGACCGGTGGACTCCGACTGAAATGCTTCTCGAAATGATCAAACTCTGAAAACAGATTCATATCCACGACTATACCCGAATTTGATTTGCTAAGATAGTTTTTTTACAATATCTCGTGGATAAAAGGAGAATTCTGAACATGAAAGTAAACCAGGTTAACAGAGAATTATTCGGTCAGGTGAGTCGTGCGGTGTATGCCAATCCGTTCGGTGAGATCAGGGAAGCGGCGGATATTCAGATATCCGGACTGGACGAAGGAACCCCACAGGGTGAACGTCTGAAGAAGGTGACCACTGTTGTCTCGGAATCCATAAGACTTCTTGAATCCCGTGGGCAGGCGGATGTTCGGCAGTACGGCGGTGAAGATCGGCAACTCATGGAAAATGCCGTTCTGTTTGATGTGTTCCACCGGTTTATTCAACCCCTGGATGAACTGATTCAAAAACAGGTGGAGTCTCCGGAAAGTTCCCGGCCGGTACCCTTTGCCCGGGAGATCATGACCACCCTTATCCGGCGGGGTTTTGATTCCAGTCACAGTTTGCGGTTCCTGGCCATGTTCTTTCAGATGCGGAGAGCTTTTTATTTTATCCACCGATACCTCATCGGGAACTGTCCCTGCATGCGTAAACTTCGAGAGGATTTATGGAAAAACATTTTCACGGATGATCTGGCATTGTATGGCCGGCGTTTGTGGGACCGGATGGAGGATTTTTCAACTTTGCTCCTGGGTGATACCGGCACGGGAAAAGGGACGGCCGCGGCTGCCATCGGCCGGTCGGGATTCATTCCTTTTGACGAAAAAAAGGGCTGTTTCCGTGAAAGTTTCACCCGGGCATTTGTTTCTTTGAATCTTTCACAATTCCCGGAAACCCTCATCGAATCGGAGTTATTCGGGCATCGAAAAGGTGCGTTTTCCGGGGCGGTGGAATCCCATCAGGGTATCTTCTCCCGGTGCAGCCGGTACGGTGCTATTTTCCTGGATGAGATTGGTGAAGTCTCTGTTCCCATTCAGATTAAACTGTTACAGGTGCTCCAGGAACGACTATTTTCCCCTGTGGGAAGCCATGAGAAACAGCGATTTTCCGGCCGGGTCATTGCCGCGACAAACCGGTCCATGGATTCTCTAAGTCGGGATGGATTGTTCCGGGATGATTTCTACTACCGGTTGAGTTCCGATGTCATCACGGTCCCAACCCTCCATGACCGGATATGTGAAAATCCCGGTGAGTTGGAGCTTCTCCTTGCCGTAACCCTGGAACGAATTCTCGGGGAACCTTCCCCGGCCATGATACCCGAGTTAAAAAACCTGGTGGAAAAAAGTGTACCCCGGAACTATGCCTGGCCGGGAAACGTGCGGGAACTGGAACAGTGCGTCCGGCGACTCCTGCTCAAACGGGAATATTCCCCCCGGTTCAAACCGGTTCGGAGTGATACCGGGGAGTATATTCATCAGGGCATTACTGATCTCACCCTGGACGCCCGGGAACTCATGGCAGGCTACAGTGCCCTGCTTTACAAACGGTACGGAACATACGAAGCCGTTGCCCAACAACTCAATCTCGACCGGCGCACCGTGAAGAAGTACATTGAGGCGTGGGGGCCGGGGGGAAGCGGGGGGAAGTGATCAGTGGGGTTGATTGCTGTGTGTGGGTTTTCTAGCCTTGGGGTTTTGCGTAAATCTAATTCAAAAGGCTCCAGGCCGTAATAATCAAAAAACAGTCCAATCAGCATTTAGCGACATCAATCCTGTCCTGAAGGGACAACACATATCAGCCCGGGGGACTTGTCTCGCCGTAGCCAGCTGCCATTCACTTATTGCTGATCAGATCCTGGCGAAGGAGGAAGCGAAGCGCCACCCCGGGAATCATGTCAGCAGCGAATAACAGTATGATCAGTGGATTGGGGATTTTGGTTTGTTCCAGCTACGCACGGATCACCTGTTCCCGGTTGGACCACGCTTCACGGGAGGATGGGCACGAGTTGGACCACGCTTCACGGGAGGATGGGCACAAGACCCATCCCTACATTTGTTTGTTCCCGCTACGCACCTGTCACTGGTTCACTGGCCCCCGGGTCAAGAACCCGGGGCTACCAGGCTTCAACCCCGATAAAAACCCCACTGATCACTGTCTTCTGATCACTGTCCTCTGGCCTACTGGCCCACACAATATCCGCAGGCTGGAAAGCCCGCGCTACCAATCACTTCTTCTCCCCCGGCACGGCGTCGGGATAACTCATATCCTCATGGCAGTCCGCACACGACGGTGGTGCATTGTATTTCCGGTCGGGATGGCAGTTTTCACATTCCAGTTCCGAATGGGTTTCATCCAGTTTAAGTCCCACCATGGAATGAGTGAATTTTTTTGGTTTCCAGTTTTTGCCGTGACATTCGGTGCATTCCGTCGGTGCGATATGGTGACGTGCCTGGATGGTATGACAGTCCCGGCATCCCAGATTCGCATGGTATTTTTTGATGGGGAACTTTGTTTTCGAGTGATCGAAAGGCGGCGTATCCGGCGGTACCACGTGGCAGGTGGTGCACGACGTTGTCCGGTGGCAGGCCAGGCAGCCCACGGCATCCGGTGTCGGTCCCGGCATTTTCACTTTCTGTGAATGGCAGGGGAGACAGCCCGGTCCGTGATGACAGGTCTGGCAGGCAATATCAAAATCATGGGCATGTGACCGATGGTCGAAGGTCACTTTGGATTCGCCAAGAAATGTGGATGTATAAATATCTATCCCGGGTTCCTCCACCAGCGGATAGTGCCGTAAAGGTTTGTCTTTTGTTGGCCGGGCCTGGGCGTCTGAACCTTTCCGGGCGTGACAGACCTCACAATTTTCATCGCCGCTCCAGTCCATATGACAGCGCATGCACTGCCGGTGGTATGCCCCTTTTAGTCCCACCTGTTTCAGGTTCTCGCAGGAAATACCCACACTGTGACACGTACTGCAGGCCGGGTATTCACCCTCGGGACTGTAGTGATGACACTCCAGGCAGCCATGGGACATGGATGCCATCTGAGCATGAATTTTGTGGTTGAAAAACGTTGGTTCATACATATCAACCAGGGTATCCAGAGTCACCATGTCCGGGCCGTAATCCACAGGAGTTTTCAGGTCTGTGTCCGGATCCTGGTGATGACGGGGACACAGATGCAGGCAGAGATCATCCTTGGTGGGTTTCGGGCAGTAATGGCACCGGAAACATTCCCGATCGGAACTGGTTGTCTCTGCACCCATGGTCTGAGCCAGGCTGTTGGTGATGAACCCGGCCATTAACCCTCCAATAAAAAAACAAGCCAGAATGATGGTGCGGCATTGCTTGTGATTACACATGAGCGGCCTCCTTGGAGACATGATTGGGGATCACCGGGAATATCGTAACGAACACACGGTAGAGAAACATCAGGGTGGCAATCATGCCGATGGTGACTGAGATTTCACCGAAAGACGGCCAGTACACTTTGTCGGTGTAGGGGGGCATGTATGCGACGAGATAGACGTTCACCCGGTTGAATACCACGCCCAGGACAATGAGGAGCGCGGCGGTGAACAGGAGCGCCGGTGATTTTCTCACGCGACGGTTCAGAAGCATGATGAGTGGAATGAATATTCCGATTAAAATTTCCAGGAAACAGATGTTGGACCGGAGAGAACCGTCGAAGAGGACAGGAAGTTGCTCCCGGATGGCCAGGTCACTGATTTTGGCGATGCCGTATAATCCCAGAATGAAGACGGTAATTTTTGACAGGGGTGAGAGGAGTTCCATTTCGGGTTTGCGGCCGAAAGATCGGGAGGCGATCATGGATTCCACGATGACCATGGGAAACCCCACGGAAAATGCGGAAAGCAGAAACAGAAGGGGCAGGGCGGGGCTCCACCAGAGGGAGTGAACCTTGCTGGGGGCCATGACCATGAGCGCGCCCAGGGACGACTGGTGCATGCACGAAAGAATCACACCGGCAATGGAGAAGATAAACATGACGCGCATGATGGTGTTGTCCATGAGTTTCAGGATCCATTCTGCGAGTCCGTTGAGACCGGCCAGGATTCCCGGCAGATTGACCCTGTTCATAAATCGTTCCAGGAACACCGGGATAAATTCAATATACAGAACGGTGACGTATACGGTGACGCACATGCCGACCTCAAAGAGTGCCGAGTTGGGGGACCACATGGTGGGTACCAGGGGGTGCCAGATGTTGTACCATCGGCCCAGATCCACCATGACACCGATTCCGACAAAGGTGTATCCCAGCATGGCCGTGAGGAGTGCCGGTCGCAGGAGTGCGTGGTACTTTTCCCGATGGAATATCTCCACAAGCGCCGCCGTGGTGAAACCGCCGGCTGCCAGAGCGACCCCGGTGGCGACATCGATTCCGATCCAGATTCCCCAGGGATGTGTCTGATCCAGGTTGGTGACGGCTCCAAGGCCATAGATAAACCGGCGTGCCAGAAAAAAGGCGCCATTGGCCATGAGAATCAACAGGATGATGACACCGGGGGAGAATAATTTTTTCTCAATCGGTTCCGCATGCATGTGCTCACTCATGATCCACCTCCACTTTACCGTCGGATTCATCCGGATCATCGCGGAAATTCCACATCACAGCTCCCAGGAGACCGAACAGCATAACCGGTGGAATAAAATGTTTGAACACACTGTGCTGGATGCCTTCCAGGAGTCGGGGTGGCGCTTCGTGGGGAAGATCGAGGAAACCCAGATTTTCAAAAGGTTCCTTGGAGATATACATCCAGCAGGTTCCACCCACTTCGTGCTCACCGTAAATTTTATCGACGTATTCACCGGGATGATTCTGAATCCGATCCCGAGCCAGTTTCAGCAGTTCAGACCGGGGTCCGTATGTCAGCGCCTGGGGCGGACAGATGGATACGCAGGCCGGCGCTTTCCCCTGGGACGTGCGCTCCCCGTAACACATGGTGCATTTCCGGACCCGCGGTGTCAGCGGGTTTTCATACTCATATCGGGGAACGCCAAACGGGCAGGCGACCAGACAGTACCGGCATCCCATACACCGCCACGCATCATACGATACCGCCCCGTTTTTCTCCTTCTTGAATGCCGTGACCAGGCAGGCCGACATGCAGGCGGGATCCGCGCAATGCATACACTGATCCTTCGTGTAGATCGGTTTTTCACCCCGGGGATTCGGGTAGGAATTCACCACCGTGAGTGCCTCAGGTGAATGACGCCGCGGTGTCTCCAGAACCGAAAGATCTTCAAAATGCCTTAACTCAATCTTTTTCTTGAAACCATTGGTTGGTTCCTGGTTGCATGCCCATTCGCATTTCCGGCATCCGATACATTTGGAAATATCCATAAGAACGCCATAACAGTCTTTGGGTACCACTTTCGGTCCTGTGCTGGCACCGGCAGATCCGGTTCCCGTAACACCAGCAGCACCGGCAAGTACACTGTTAAGAAGGAATCGCCTGCGGTTTATCGCCATGAGTGCCCCCCTTTTGAGGATGTTTTAACCACAATCAAAAAATCATTATCAACAAATTGCAAAAATGTGTCAAGATGTGTCTTTTTTTTGATTTCTTATAAAATTTGTCAATTTTGAAGATAAATGGCTTTGATGAGGGGGGAATGCCGTCAAATGTAACCCCGGTGCCGATCAAACAAGATGGTCGGAACAGCCTCACCCTTGTCAAGGGGGTCATGTAAGCAGTAGACACACCACAACCCCTCTCTTGACAAAGGTAATATTTTGTATTACTTTAGAAAAATACTCGTGATTATCATGAGAAGAGGAGGCTGGGAATATGCGGCGGAAAAAAGAAGAAATCATTACTTTAAAAGTGGATGAGACCTTGACGGAAGCCATGCGGGGACTTGAGAACCGGTCTGAGTTCATCCGGAACGCCATTCGCATGGCCCTTGATAATATCTGTCCCTTGTGTGCCGGTTCCGGAACACTTTCGCCGGATCAGCAGCGTCACTGGGAGGATTTTTCCCGAACACATATACTCAACGAGTGTAATGATTGCAGTGCCATGCATATTGTTTGTGCTTCGTCTGATCCAGTGATTTCCGGTAAAAATGATGGGGTTGTCCGGTGAGATTTTTTGGAGTGGGTATGATTTTGATCTGCCTGGTGACGGCAACCGGAGCCATGGATGTTTTTGTAAGCATTCCTCCACAGGCCATGTTGCTGGAGGCGCTTGCTGGTGAACATGTCGCGGTTCACGTTCTGGTGAAACCCGGGGACAATCCCCACACGTTTGAACCGTCGCCCCGGCAGATGATGACCCTGGGGCAGGCGCGGCTTTATTTTCTGGTGAAGATGCCGTTTGAGGCATTTATCACATCAAAACTGGTTTCGGTGGCCGGCATTCTGGAAATGTCGGATTGCACGGCAGGCATAAAAAGGCGGGTTATGGCGGATGATCATGATCATGCTCATCACGCGGATTCCGATGCGGATTATCCGGACCCTCACGTATGGATGAATCCGGAGAATCTTGTGATCATGGCGGATAATATGGCGAAAGCGCTTAAGGTTGCGGACCCGGTGCACGGGGACGTGTATGAAACCAATCGTCTTGCCCTTATTGCGCGGATACAATCTGCAGACGCTGAAATCCGTCAGGTTCTTCTTCCGTTAAAGGGTCAGACATTTTATGTGTATCATCCGGCATTTGGTTATTTCGGTGACCGGTATGGACTGATCCAGCGTGCCGTGGAAACCGGCGGGAAGTCGCCCACACCCCGGCAGTTGTCCAATCTCATTTCCCAGGCCAGAAACGATGGTGTGAAAATTATTTTTGTTCAGGCTCAGTTTGATCGCCGGGCCGCCGCCACAGTTGCCTCTGCCATTGGCGGCACCGTAGTCCCCATAAATCCCCTGGCACGGGATATTTTGGCTGAACTGCGGAAACTGGCTGATGAAGTGCGAGCCGCAGTTAAGGATTCATAAGATGGCATCTGCTTCAAACACCCACACCTCACCCCTGCTTCCGGCCATCCGGTTCAGGGATGTATCATTTTCCTACGGCGCCATACCCATTCTGGAAGATGTCAATTTTACGATTGATGACAGGGAACTCCTGAGTATGGTGGGACCCAACGGTGGCGGAAAAACCACGCTGCTGAAACTGATACTGGGTCTGTTGAAACCGGATCGGGGTGAGATTGAAATTTATGGTGAAAAACCGGAGAAAATGCGTCGCCACATCGGTTACATGCCGCAATACATGCATTTTGATCCTCAGTTTCCCGTGTCCGTCCAGGATATCGTCCTCATGGGCCGTCTGGGTAACCGTCCCGGCGGCCGGTACAACCGGGAAGACCGGGCGGAAGCCCGGCGGATCCTGGACGAATTGGATCTTTCGGATATCTCGGACCGGCTTTTTGCCGCGCTTTCCGGCGGGCAGCGCCAACGTGTGCTCCTGGCACGGTCCCTGGCCTGCAACCCGCGAATGCTTTTACTGGATGAACCCACAGCCAATGTGGATGCCTGGGCCGAGGCCCGGTTTCAGGATATGGTGAACTTGCTCAATAAACGGTTGACAATCCTCATCGTATCCCACGACCTGGGATTTGTAACCTCCCTGGTGAAAAAGGTCCTCTGCGTCAACCGGAAGGTTCATATTCATCCCACCGGAGAAATCACCGGTGAGACCATTCACAAATTGTATGGGGAGAATCAACGGATGGTCCACCATGATCACCACGTTCACCCCGGAGAGCATTCTCATGAATGAGTTCATAGCTGCTGTCATGGATCCCAACATCCCGTTCCTGCGGTACGCACTCCTGGCGGGTCTGTTGTCCAGTGTGGCTTTCGGGATCATGGGCACATACGTGGTATCCCGTCGGATCACCTATATTGCCGGAGCAATTTCCCATTGTGTTCTCGGCGGCATCGGCGCCAGTCTTTACTGCCAGAACGTCCTGCACTGGTCCTGGTGCCATCCCCTTCTGGGCGCAATGGCGGCGGCACTTCTGGCAGCACTGATCATCGGATGGGTCAGTCTTCACGCACAGGAACGGGAGGACACAATTATCAGCGCCATCTGGGCGGCTGGTATGGCCATAGGACTGCTTCTGATTGCCCGGACACCGGGATATGTTGATCCCATGAGTTACCTGTTTGGAAACATCCTGCTTCTCAGTCAACAGGATTTATGGCTGATCCTGCTTCTGGATGGCGTGATTGTCGGGCTGAGTCTGTATTTCTACCACGTATTTCTGGCGGTCTGTTTCGATGAAGAGTTCGCCCGGATCAGAGGTATTCGCGTGGACCTGTTCTACATGCTGCTGCTCTGCCTTACCGCACTAACCATCGTTCTTCTGGTCCGGATCGTGGGAATCGTCATGGTCATCGCACTGCTGGCACTACCGGCAGCTACAGCCGGCCAATTCTCCCGCCGGTTGTGGCAGATGATGATCATCGCAACCATATTCTGCATGGTGTTCTGCACGGCCGGATTGGGAATCAGCTACCGGTACGATCTGCCCGGCGGACCCACCATCATCGTGTTTGCGGCGGTGGCATACCTGGTGGCTATTGTTGTGGGACGATTCTGGAGGATACCGAAAACCAGAGTCAACAGCCGCTGAAAGCACTCAAAGAAAATGTTGTGGCGCTTACAGCGCAAAATGCACGACACCTCATCTCTATTGATTTCTAAGCGCTATCCCGTTAGAGTAAATGGTTATGAAATGTAACAAATCACATAAATCTGTAATGAGGCTGTTCACGATTCTGTCGACGATTGCCGGGACACTCATGATCCTTGCCGTCACGGGATTTATGGCAAGTCTTACGGGATGTTCCGACAAAGCGGAGCCGATCCTGCCGGTTACCCCCGTGACCTTTGATACCTTGGCGGATCGTGGAGCACGCAACACCGAGCGGATCTGTTTTATCGGTGTGGATGCACTGACCTGGGATATCCTGACACCGATGATCAAACGGGGTGAATTGCCACATCTCAAAAAACTGGCGGAACGGGGTTCATCGGGACCGTTTGATCCGGCAGATGACCGGTTGTTGTCGCCCCGGATCTGGACCACCATGGCCACGGGCAAGGCCGCAGATAAACATGGTATTACGTTTTTCCTGATTGATCCCTACCGGGCGCGTAACGCGGGTAAAACCGCGGGCAGTGATCTGAGAAACTGTCTGGCGATTTGGAATATTCTCAGTCATTTTGACAAATCCGTGCAGATCTCCAACTATATGGTCACCTGGCCGGCGGAATCCGTGAACGGCACCATCATTTCAGACTATTTCTATATGAAGAACGGAACGTTTCCCGACGATTTACAACCGGATTTAGCATCAGCTTACTTCTCAAAAGATCAGCGACAACCCCACGATAAGCAACTCATTGAGCAGTTCTTTCCCTGGTACTCCGGTCAGGACACCACTCCGAATTTCACCCGGAGTGAACAGACCAAACTTGACAACATGCTGCCCGCAATACGTCGGGATGAGATAACTTTGAAGAAATCTCTGGAGATGATCGCCAGGCAGCCGCCGGATCTGTCCATGTTATATCTGCGCAGTGTCGATCTGATGTCACATTTTTACTGGAAATACAGCCAGTTGGATCCTCAGGATCAGCGGTTAACGGGATTGGATCTTCAACTGGAGCGATACGGTGATGTTGTACCCGCAACGTATCGGTGGGCTGATGCATGGATAGGCCGAATCGTAGCAACATTTCCTGAAGACACAACCTTTATCCTGGTGTCGGATCATGGGTTCATGACAAATTTCAGTGATTTTCGGACTTTCAATCTCATGAAACTCATGAAAGAGATCGAAGTCGGATACTATCCGGTGGGAAAGACAATGCTTCCGGTATTCAGCGACACAGCGGATCCCATTGACAGTGTCCGCCGCATTTACATGTTGAATGAACGGATTCCCGCTTTCACCAAAGAAACCGGGATTTCTGCTGACCGGATTATTCCGGAGATCCGGGAGGGTTTACTGGCGCTGAAAACCCTTTCCGGGAAGCCCTTGCTGACGGAGGTTGACTCGGACAAAGTCACTCTTTTTAATAAAGAGGAACCGCCGGAACTGGCTGTGCGTTTCAACGCTGATCTGAAGAGAGATGACCGTCTTGTCGTCAACGACAAGGACGTCAGCATCGAAACCTACCTGACATTTTTGGATCAGTCCGGCAATCATGAATCCTCCGCGGTGATCATCATGGCCGGTCCTCATATCCCCCGGGGCAAAACCATTGAAAATGCCCGGGCTCTGGACATCACGCCGACACTGCTGGCCCTGTTCGATATGCCTGTCGCCGATGATATGGACGGGAAACCCCTTGTCCAGGCATTTACGCCGGATACCTGGACGCTCCATCCCCTGACATCCATTGATACCTACGAGGGAAAAATCGACCGCGATATCCAGGAAATACCGGAAAAGAAAAGACCACAGATCCTCCAGGAACTCAAAGCGATCGGATATATCCAGTAGAAACTAACAGGAATCAGGTAAATATGATCTGAGCACCGGCCGAAAGGGAGTAGAATTCGCCGACGGTGAGGACCTTGTTCACCTGCGGACAGAAATCGTCCATGGTAAGGTGGAACATATCCACCGTGGCTTTACAGGCATATAACTCCCCACCGGCGTCAGAAATCATTTCAATAAATTCTGAGACGGGCGGGATATCGAGTTGTTCCATCTCCTTCTGCATCATTTTCGTTGCAAATGCGGACATGCCGGGAATAGCGCCCATCCAGGTCGGTAATGGAAAGCCTTTGGCATCGGGTACGCGCATGGCGGGATTTCCCACGGTAGCAATTTTAATCTTGTCCATGTACTTCGTCATAATGCCATACAAACCAAAAAACGTAAAAAATATTGAGGCTTCAATTCCTTCCATACGGGCGCCGTTGGCCATAATCAACGCAGGATAGATTCCATCCAGAGATCCTTTTGAACAAACGATCGAAACTTTTTTTATTTTGCCGTCATTCTCAATCATCGCACACGCCCTTTACACGCAACTTGCGGGTTTCAGGAGACCGGCAATTTTGGACGCCTTTTTCAGAGGACCGTCCGGAAACAACCGGTATAGATCTTTTGTCGGGATCCCACCGGCATTCTTGACACGCCGGATCGACGGCAGAACGCCTTTTTCTCTGAAATCCTTCTGCAAAAAACGAAGAACTTTAAAATGTTCATCCGTAAGCGTGTCTATCCCGACTTCCTGGGCCAGAACAGGGGCCATCGCCTCCGTCCATTGCTCCGGATCAGTCAGATATCCTTCCTCATTAACGTCTACAGTGATTCCGCTAATCTCTTTTGTTGCCATTGTTTTATACTCCTTTTTGTATCGTCCGGCAGTTTTTTCCCCATGGTGTTCAAGTGAGAAGACACCAGGGGCATGGGATAACCTTTTAACAACACATTCCAGTAGATCCATCTGAACGCCAGTTTTCCCAGATGGTTCAACCGCGATTCTTTCAACAAACCAAACGGACCGATGACCGGCAACGGGAATGCACCTTCCATGGGCTCCACATCGTAATTGAAATCAATGAGGAACGCCTTTCCGAATCCCGATTCGATGAAACAGTTCGCATGCCCGTCGAAAAACGATCTCATGGGTTTGCTGCCAATAAAACTCATAATATTTTCCGTTAAATTCTCCGCCTGGAAATGCGCCACCGATCCCGCTTTTGAGGCGGGAACATCCGTGGCGTCTCCGATGACAAAAATGTTATCATGGGATTTCGCTCGAAGCGTATGTTTGTCCGTTGGAATAAAGTCAAGGTCATCCCCCATCCCGGACCGGGCGATGAGTGGATCACCCATGTTGGTGGGAACCGTTACCAGCAAATCATAGTCCACAGTTTTCCCGTCATAGGACAGCATTTGGTTCTTGCCGGCATCCACACTCTCCACATTGTAATCCGTGACCAGATTGATGTTCTTTTCCTTCAGAAGATAGCCCAGCACCTGTGAACAGTTCGGCTTGGTGAACGCACCGGACAACGGCGTCACATACGTCAGATCAACGTCTTTGCGGATACCCTTTTTATGCAGAAACCAGTCAACAAGGAACGTGAATTCAAGCGGCGCTACCGGACATTTTATCGGCATTTCCGCCAGATGGACCACCAGTTTTCCACCCTCAAATGTCTTAAGTTTTTCGGCCAGCGCCATGGATCCCTCAATGGTGTAGAAATCAAAGATGTTTTCACCCCAGCCATCACTCAATCCCTCAATCTCATCCGGAACGATTTTAGCCCCGGTCGCCACGATCAGAATATGATAATCCAACTGGACCCCATCTTTCAGGCGCACCGAATGCTTCTCAGGTTCAATCAGATCAATTTCCTTCTGGATATACTCCACCGATTTCGGAAGAAAAGACACCTTGTCACGCACCACGTCCTCTTTCGTGTATGTCCCAAATGGGATAAAGAGAAAACCCGGCTGGTAATAGTGCTGTGGATACTCATCCACAATTGTGATTTTCCAGTCTTTTTTATCCAGTTTTCGATTGAGATGGTTGGCCATAATCGTGCCGGCCGTACCGGCACCCAGGATCAATAACCGCTTCATTTAAATAATCTCCTACCTCGGATAACTGTCTTCCAGGAATTGAATCAGTTTCCGTATGTTCTGGTCCTTCAAATGATAAATAACATGCTTCTTCTCGCGCCGCTTCTCAATGTAACCGGAAAGCATCAACAACCGTAACTGCTGTGATATATTCGATACTTTTCCCGGTTGAACGACTTCCACGATCTCATTGACGCAGAAATCTCCTTCGCACAACATACACATAATTCGGAACCGGCTTTTGTTGGACAGGAGTGAAAACACATTAAGAACCTTCTCACATGCTGCCGTATTCAACTCAAACCGCTTCTTAATTTCTGACTTAGTTAAACTCATCACTTTAATAACTATTAAAATGAATAACTGTTGTCAAGTCCTGAATTGTTCAGTCGCAGGTACGGACCCCGACCCTGATGAAGCATAGCTTTTTTCGATAAGATAAGAATGTACGTTGGAGGGCTAATCCCGGGCGTTAGAACCTTGATATTGCATCATCAGGGGGAAATATGGTTCAACCTCAAACCTAAGTTGAATAGTGGTGCGGTGATTACGAATCAAATAACCCAATAAATCCTTGTCACGTGCCATGATTTCCTCAAATGGGATCCATAGAAATACATTCTTTGCCTGATTATATAATATCGGATCCTGCATCCGGTTCATCAAAATCAATGAAACTCTCACACACATCCGCCTGAAAACATTCCGGACAATACCCATCGCAACCGTCGAAATGAGTGACAAATCCTTCAGCCATAAAGAGGGGGATTTCTTCATCCAGAATTTCCGTGAGGAAATACGCGTAGATCCGTTCATTGGAGAGCTTTTCTCTCAGGTCCAGGCAAAGCTGGTGTTTATTGAGTGTATCGTGCACGATATCGAGAAGACGTGCGAGTTCCTTCGGATCCAGTGTATCGACTGGAGGCAGTTCCTGGATTCCCGTAAAAAGATCCCGGACAGTTTGTTTCGGACCGTCGTCCATTTCGTGGAACGCCTTCATATTTCGGAGAAACTGGTTTTCAAGTTCCGGTGTGCTTTCTCCTGATTTGTTGAAGTTTTCGTTGGATAATCCCAGTTGATTTTTCAGGATGTCGTTTTCCAGTTCGAGATCTGAATCATCCGGTTCCCACTCGTTGTTTTTGGGGTTGTCGATTTTCATAGTGGATTCATTTTAGTTGGTTCAGCGTGGAAGTTCAAGGGATTATCCGGATGCAGGAACGTTCACAGCAACCGATAAATCTCCTGAACAACCCGCTATACAATCACCCATTTACCCTCATACACCATGGTTTTCACGCCCCCAAGACCCGCCTCGTATTCCGAAAAGAGTTTCAGCAGGTACGGACAGTTCGCCGACGGATGGAAAACAATATCCGCATAATCCTCCAGTTTGGGCACATTCATGATGTACTGGGTGCCATTCCCGTCGAAATCCGGTCTCAAGGTCGGCAGACAGAATTTAAACTCCTCGAATATCGCCTGATACTCATGAATCCTGAATCCCCCGGGAGGAATATCCATCCAGCTTGTGATCCGGTACTGTCTGTCAATCGCCTGAAACTGGCCCCGACTCAATTTCGCATTCTCCTTTCGGAAAATAATGGCATATTCAACCCTGAACAGCGGTTTGGCACCAATAACCGGTTTTGACAAATCAACAACAATCCGGGCATTTTCTGATTTTGATTTTTTGTGTTTTGCTGCCATTTCTTCCATCCTTATCTGTCTGTTAATAATATCGAGATATTGACTGAATTCTCTATCCAGTTTGCTCAACCTCATTTGACCCTCAACTCAAAATATATTCGACTCACTCTCCCCATAAAACCCTCCTTGTTTCCATTTATAATTCCATGAAACCTTTCCATTCTAATTCATTGAATATAATGACCTTTTTATGTGTCGGTCACGTAAGAAAAGTATATCATTTTTCAGCAGAAAATGCACGAATTTCTGATATTTTTTTTCAGCTCTGAAAGTATGAATTTCACGTCTGAATCCGCATAACTTGTTTGACGAAGGTTGACCCTTCCAATACCGTCAGTTCCGGACGTTGGATTTGGTGCCAACCGTTGGCACAAGGTGTCAAGCATCACCGGCACTTTCCGGCTTGCATGGCGTCCTTAAACAACCGTTGCTAAAAGGAGGTAACCACAATGCAGATCCGTTATTCAGACCAATTCACAGAAATCGCAAACATTCTTGAGGAGATTACCCGTGATATTCAGGTCGTTTCCGGTGATTTCACGGAGATCAGCTGTCAATTCTCACATTTACTTCAGGAAAGAGGTATCCATCCGGTGTTTATGATCTCGTATCTTCTATTCCAGTATATTCCAAAGGTGAGTGATGATCCGAAGGTGTTTTTTGAGGGTGATGATGATGCGGTGAGTCTCGGGTGATTTGATCGTCATTTTTTTTTACTACGAAATACACGAAATACTCGAAAGGGGATGGGTGGGTTTATCCTTGGGAGTGGGCCTTCAGGTAGGATTAGGGAAAGATTTTACCACGAAACACATGAAATACTCGA